>Ga0207694_10000071_pt1 | contig 120633 bp, 97 predicted proteins | sample KBSC34metaG_FD_184353 | JGI IMG/M metagenome (GOLD analysis project Ga0207694, IMG submission 184353) | Corn rhizosphere microbial communities from Kellogg Biological Station, Michigan, USA - KBS C3-4 metaG (SPAdes) (version 2) | ecosystem: Host-associated > Plants > Roots > Rhizosphere > Soil... | reverse complement strand
TCTCCCAGGTTCAGCGTCTGATACTCTGCTTCCGCCCAGTTCTCCCCCATCCACCTAACCCCCGTAGCTGTGGACAGATGTTCACTCCTGTCCACTCTAGCCCGATTTGAGGGTAATGGGTAGCCCGGAACGGGAGAGGTGGCGAGCCCCGGCGAGCCGGAGAGGGCGCTGAGCCGCGGAAGGCGACTCGGCCTGATCCGCGATCCGCTCGCGCCGCGGGTCGGCGGAGAGATCCGAGGTCTTGCCGGGCGCCGCGTCGCGCGCGAGGATTCGCGGCTCGACCCATATGGCACCGTGCCGAATCTTCGCCGGATCACGATGAGCCGACCGTATCTCTCCGCCGGCAGGCTGCGCGGCGCCGCGTCCCGCGTCCGCACCTTTGCCGGCGGCGCCGCGCTCGTCCTGGCGTTCGGCTGTGCGCCGGCGGCGCCCCCCGCGACGGCCGCCGCGCCCGGCGTGCCGGCGGGGCGCCCGTACGTGGTGATGCTCTCGTTCGACGGCTTTCGCCACGACTACCCGGAGCGGTGGCAGCTCCCCGCCCTCGCGCGGATGGCGCGCGACGGCGCGCGGGCGGCGGCGCTGGTCCCGACCTTTCCCTCCAAGACCTTCCCCAACCACTACTCGATCGCCACGGGGCTGCGCCCGGGCCGCCACGGGCTGGTGGGGAACGAGATGTGGGACCCGGCCTTCCACGCGCGCTTCCTCACCGCGAACGACGAGACGTCGGGCGATGCGCGGTGGTACGGCGGCGAGCCGATCTGGGTGACGGCCGAGCGGCAGGGGGTGAAGGCGGCGACGTACTTCTGGCCGGGATCGAACGCGGCCATCGGCGGGGTGCGGCCCAGCTACTGGAAGCCGTACGACATCACCGTCCCCGACTCCGTCCGCATCGACGCGATGCTCGCGTGGCTGCGGCTGCCGCCCGCGGAGCGGCCGCACCTGGTGCTCGGCTACCTCTCCGACGTGGACGAGGCGGCGCACCGCCACGGCCCCGACGGCCCCGAGGCGCGCGCCGCGGCCGAGCTGGTGGATCGCATGCTCGCGCGGCTCCGCGACGGGATCGCCCGCCTCTCCATCGCGGACAGCGTGACCGTGGTGGTGGTCTCGGACCACGGCCTCGCCCGCACCGACAGCGTGGAGTACCTGGACGAATACGCGTCGCTCGGCGACACCGTGGCCGCCGTCACCGCCGCGACCTACGCGCAGCTCTTCTTCGACGGCGACGGAGGCAAGACGGAGCGCGCGTGGTCGGCGCTGCGGCGGCTTCCGCACGCGCGCGTCTGGAAGCGCGCGGACCTCCCGGCGCGCTTCCATCTGCGCGAGAATCCCCGCGCGGGCGACGTGTTCGTGCTGATGGACCCGCCCTTCACCATCGACCGCAGCCGGCGCGGCCGCCCCGCGGGGTGGCGGCCGGGCGGGGGGAACCACGGGTACGACACCACCCTCCCCGACATGCACGGGATCTTCTTCGCGGCGGGGCCGCGGGTGGTCCCCGGCTCGCGGCTGGGCGCCGTGGAGAACGTGAACGTCTACCCCTTCGTCGCCGCCCTCCTGGGTCTGCAGCCGGCGCCGGGGATCGACGGGAGCCTGGCCGCGACCCGGCCGGTGCTGCGAAGATAATACCAATTCGCACGGCTGACTGTGCTTTACACAAGCACCCCCGCAGACGTCATCCTGAGGCCGGCCACGTAACATCCCGAGATCTGGCAAGGACTTGGCAGGCCGAAGGATCTATAGCCAGTCGACTCAGATACGCTGACGGAACACACAGACGATCTCTGAAGCCAGTATAAAGGTCGGGGGACCAGCGGATGGAGAGGGCGATCAGCGTCTGCGCGGCGTAGTAGGTCGCCAGGATCACCACGTCAGCGCCGCGAAACGGCCGCGCGAAGCGGTTGATGGCGAGCGCCGAGTCCGAGGCCACGAAGAGGAGCCCGCCCGCCGCCGCGAACGTGCCGCCCGGCAGCCCGGCCGCGCAGCGCTCCGCCGCCGCCCACGCCATCGCCAGCAGCACCAGCGCGTAGACGGTCACCGGCACCTTCAGCTTCGCGCCGACGTGCGGCAGGAGGATGCGCAGCAGGACCGCGGCATACGCCGCGAGCGGGAGGACGATCCACCACGTCGCCTGCACCCCGTCCAGGGTAAAGGCGCGAATGTACAGCAGGTGGGCGATGAGGAAGGCCACGAGCCCCGCGACGAACCGCTCGCGCCGCAGCATCAGCAGCACGTCGCCCGCGAGCGAGCACGCCAGCCCCGCGGCGACGAGCGGCCGGTAGAAGGGATGCAGATCGAAGCTCGCCGGCTGCGTCAGCGCGAGGCCGAGGATGAGCAGCGTGGTGAGCGGCTTGAAGACGTAGAACGCCGCCCGCCGCTCCCGTCCCGCCGTCGCGATCGCCAGCAGCGCCGACACGGCGATGGCCGCGCACCAGTACAGCGTGTACTCGGGATGGATGACGACGACGTAGTCCACGGGCGGCGGAGTGAGGAGGAAACGGGCAGGGCTCGCGGAAGCAACTTATGCCAAATGGGGCGATCGAACGTGCATTCGCGACAAACACTGAAGACGTCATCCTGAGGCCGGCATCGTTGCATCATTCGATCCGGCAAAGACTTGGCAGGCCGAAAAATCTATCGCCGGCTCATGCGATTCGCTTCAGGAACGCACAACCGATCGTGAAATTCGGTATTACCCGTCAGCCGCTATGATCTCCCGTGGTCGCCTGTCACGGTTGCCTGGGATGCTCGGCCGCTGCACGAACGCGACGGGCATGGGCCGCTGAATCGCCGATGTCGGGCCGGCTTCCGGTGACGCCATCCCGTTCCCACTGCGCGACGAGATCCGCACCTGTCATCGGCGTCTCTTGCAGGTGCTGCCAGGCAGCATCCTCTTCTTCGCGGTGCCAATCGGAGAACGCCGAGGCACCGGCCGGCACGTCCAGGATGGTGACGAGGGCTCGCGTCGCGCTGGGGACGGAAATCGGTTCGAGCAGCCGGACACGGCCGTCCGGCTCGACGATCGCTTCGAAGGTGCGCAGCATGGGCTCTCCCGTTCAGTGAAGGATGCAAGATAGCTCGGAGATGCGGCTGGTCTAGACTCGGACTCGTGATACCACGTTGCAGCGCTTCAATCACACCGTCTAAACCGAACGCCTCACACGGAGTCAACGGAGTCAGCAGAGAACGACTCCGTTGACTCCGTTGACTCCGTGTGAGCTCTTCCGTCGAAGCCGGTAACGAGAACGATGCTCGGCTACGTGGCATGATGTAAAAAAGGCACCACCGGCCGCGTGGCCGGTGGTGCCTTCGATCTGCCGCTTCCTGACGCGATGCCGCTGTGGCACCCGCCTAACGCGGAGATGTTCGCCTCGTGCTTCGGCTCAGGCGCCGATGCGGCGATCGCTTGCCCGTGTCAGGACGCAGACAGCATTCGATTTGGCCAAGGGATCACCTCCTTCGTTTCGGGTTCGACATCGGGCGGGACACCGTGGGGCTCGAGGCCCCGCGAGTCCGCCTTCCCCTCGCGAGAAAGGCGGCCCGTACAACACTCCGACAATGATAACGACACTTAGTCGTTATGACAAGTGCTTGCACGAACGGTGTTTATCGGGCGGCTCAGAGCCCGTCCGGGAGGGTGATCGTCCCCTCCGCCACCAGCACCGTGTAGCCGCCGGCCATCACCCGCACCGTGCGCCCGCCGCGCTTCTCGGCCGACGCCTCCAGCAGGCTCGGCCGCCCCATCTTCACCCCCTGGTCGATGGTCCAGGTGAAGACGCCCTCGCGCTCCGGCAGCCGGTCGGCCAGGCTCCCGGCCAGCGTGGCGGCGGCCGAGCCGGTCGCCGCGTCTTCCTCGATCCCGAAGCCCGGCGCGAACATGCGCGCGTACAGCCGGCTCCCCGCCCCCAGCTCGCCCGCGAAGAAGAAGAGCGCGCTCGAGAACGCCCCGGCGAAGCGCCGCGACCAGGCGGCGCGGTCCACCGCCGCCCGGTCGACGGCCGCGCGGTCCGCCACGTGGACGAAGCAGAACGGGTTCCCCACGCTCGCGAACCACGCCTCGCGCACCGCGCCCGCCGGCAGCGACAGCGCGGCGGCGGCCTCGTCGGGCGTGGGCCGCTCCGCGGGCTCCTCCATCTCCGCCTCCAGGCTCAGCCGCGAGAACGCGCGACGCTCGTCCACCGTGAGGTCGACGGCGACGGGGCCGACGCCCTCCTCCAGGACGATGCGCCCCGCGCCGTCGCGCAGCGCGGCCACTCCCAGCCGCGCGAGCACCGCCGCCGTGCCCACGGTCGGGTGCCCGGCGAAGGGGAGCTCCTTCTCGGGGGTGAAGATGCGCAGACGGAAGTCGGTCCCCGGCGTCTCGGGCGGGAGGACGAAGGTCGTCTCGGAGAAGTTGAACTCGCGCGCGAGCTTCTGCATCGCCCGCTCCGGGATCCCGCGGCCGTCCGGGAACACGGCGAGCTGGTTGCCGCCGAACGCGGACTCCGTGAACACGTCGGCGATGACGAAGCGGTGCGGCATGCTGTCTCTCCCGGGTATGTGGTCAGGTGCCGTAGTCGCGGGTCAGCGTGCGACCAGGTCGATCTCGACGGCGGCGCCGAGCGGGAGCGCCGCCACGCCGATGGTGGTGCGCGCCGGGTAGGGCTGCGTGAACGAGCGCCCGTACACCTCGTTCATCGCCGCGAAGTCGCCCATGTCGGTGAGATAGACGCCGACGCGCACCACGTCGTCGAGGGTGCGCCCGGCCGCCTCCAGCACGGCGGAGAGGTTGCGCAGCGCCTGCTCCGTCTGCGCCGCGACACCGCCCTCGGCCAGGCGCCCGGTGGCGGGGTCGTGCCCCACCTGGCCGCTCAGGAAGATCGCCTCCCCGCCCTTCACCGCCTGCGAGAACGGCCCCACCGGCGGTCCGATCCTGTCGCTCGTGAACGTTTCCCTGGGCATCCCACCCTCCTCGTTGTCCCGTTTCACCCGGGTTGTGAAAGACGTCACCCTGAGGACGGCCGCGCGATCCCGTCACCCTGATCGGTAGTCCGCAGTCCGAAGGATACATCGCCGGCCATCGCGACATAGCCGCGGCCTTGCTCCGCGCGCCGGCGATAGATCCTTCGGCCTGCAGGGTCCGGCGCAGCCTCCGACTCCCCGAGACCGGCCTCAGGATGACGTCGGCGGGGAGACGAGCGGCGACTTTCCGTCGTCCATCCCTTGTCGCCGGGGCGCGGCCGCTCCATCTTTGGAGAAGACTAAACGGTAATTAGCTAATTGGCAATATGTCTATCGCATCCGCCCTGCGCGCGCTCGCGAACGAGCGCCGGCTGCAGATCCTGGAGTGGCTGAAGGACCCCGTGGCCAACTTCCCCCCGCAGGTCGACGGCGACCTGGTGGAAGACGGCGTCTGCGGGGTCTGGATCGCCGAGAAGCTGGGGGTGAGCCAGCCCACCCTGAGCGAGCACATGAGGGTGCTCTCGCAGGCCGGGCTGGTGCGCGCGAAGCGCATCAAGCAGTGGACCTTCTACAGGCGCGACGAGGCGCGCATCGCCGAGATCAAGGCGGCCATCTCGGCGCAGGTCTGACGCGCATGGCGGCCTCCCTTGCTTTGAGCCGTGCTCACCGGAACATTCCACGCTTCCGCGGAAAGCCAACGACGAAGCGAGGTACCGGATGAACGGGATCGGGCGCAGGGTGGCCATCGTGGAGGGGTGCCGGACGCCCTTCGCCAAGAGCGGCACCGACTTCAAGGACGTCTCCTCGGTGGAGCTGGGGAAGATCGCGGTGCGCGAGCTGATCGCGCGCGCCGAGCTCGACGTGGAGCAGGTGGACCACGTGATCTACGGCACCGTGATCCAGTCGGTGAAGGAGCCCAACATCGCCCGCGAGGTCACGCTCGGCTCCGGGATCCCGCCGCGGGTGCCGTCGTTCACCGTGGGGCGGGCGTGCGCGTCGGCCAACCAGGCCATCACCTCGGGCGCCGAGCAGATCGCGCTGGGGCTGGCCGACGTGGTGATCGCCGGCGGCGCCGAGTCGCTCACCGACATCCCCATCCTCTTCTCCCCCGAGATGCGCAACGCCCTGGTGCGCGCGAGCAAGGCGCGCAGCCTGGGGGAGCGGCTGAAGGCGTTCGCCTCCATCCGCCCGCGCAACCTGGCCCCCGTCACCCCCGCCATCGCCGAGCCCACCACCGGGCTCACCATGGGCGAGAGCGCGGAGAAGATGGCGCAGAAGAACGGCATCACCCGCGAGGCGCAGGACGCCTGGGCGCTGCGTTCGCACCAGCTCGCCGCCGCCGCCACCGCCGACGGGCGGCTGACCGCCGAGATCGCCGCCGCGTACATCCCCCCGAAGTACGAGAAGGTGGTGACGTCGGACAACGGCATCCGCGGGGACAGCTCCCTGGAGAAGCTGTCGACGCTCAAGCCGGTGTTCGACCGCCGCTACGGAACGGTCACCGCGGGGAACGCCTCGCCGCTCACCGACGGCGCGAGCGCGGTGCTGCTGATGAGCGAGGAGAAGGCGAGCGCGCTGGGGTACAAGCCGCTCGGCTTCATCCGCGGCTACGCCTACGCCGCGCTGGCGCCGAGCGACCAGCTGCTGCAGGGCCCGGTCTACGCCTGCCCGGTCGCGCTCGACCGCGCCGGGCTGTCGATGAAGGACATCGACCTGATGGAGGTGCACGAGGCCTTCGCGGCGCAGGTGCTCTCCAACTTCCAGTGGTTCACCTCGGACAGGATCGCGAAGGAACGGCTGGGCAGGGACAAGGCGGTGGGGCTGCCGGACATGGACCGCATCAACGTGATGGGAGGCTCGATCGCCATCGGCCACCCCTTCGGCGCCACGGGCGGGCGCATCACGGTGACGCTGCTCAACGAGCTGCGCCGCCGCGGCAAGCAGTTCGGGCTGATCTCCGTCTGCGCCGCGGGGGCGATGGGCTTCGTGATGGTGGTCGAGGCCGCGCCGGCCTGAAGAAGAAAACGCAACAGCCTGACGCAGAGGCGCAGAGGAACGGAGAGAATATCCTCTCCGTTCCTCTGCGTCTCTGCGTCAGGCTTTTTCCTTCAAGGTCCGCGGATCACGCCGGAGGAGTTCGGGGGACGGTCGAGCGGGCCGGCGAGCCAGATCCGCGCGCCCGCCATCCCCCGAAGTGCCTGGGGAAGATGCGGGACGGGGAGGTGCCGGCCCTCCTCCGTCACCAGCACCCAGCCGGCTCCCTCGCGCGCCAGCACGCCGTCCACCGCCGCCACGCCGCCCGAGGCGCGCACCGCCACCCGGTCGACGCGGAAGACGCCGGCGCGGACCAGCGCTCCCCACACCGCCACCTCCAGCCCCGCCAGCCGGTCGAGCAGCGGCCGCTCGCCCTCGAGCGTCACCGCGCGCGCCCCGCCGTCCAGCAGCAGCGCGACCGAGGTCGCCGGCTCGGAGCCGACGACCTCGAGGGTGCCGCGGAGCGAATCCGCGGCGGGTGCGGCCGGGGCGGAGCCCGCCGCGGGGGCTCCCCGCGCGCACGCCAGGGCGGCGAGCGCGCAGGAGAGGAGGAGCGCGTGCCTCACGCTACTGCAGCCGCGCCACCGCGATGCGCAGGTCGGTGGACGGCGTGCCGCCGCCGTTGGCCTCCAGCCGCAGGAGCTGCGCGGCGGAATGGGTACCGCTGAACTCGTAGTAGCGCGTGCCGCCGCCGCGCATGGTGGCGCTGGCGAGCGGCGCGAAGGTGCCGAACGACAGCGGCGTGGGGACGAGCAGGAACGGGCTGGTGTAGGTGCCGGGGAAGTCGGTGTTCAGCCCCGCGTAGATGTTGCGCGTGTTCCAGGTGGGGAGCTGGATGTCGGCGCTGGGCGCCCCGAGCCCCGGGTAGTCGTCGGCGTACAGCGTGAGCCCCCAGCCCCCCAGCAGCTGGTCGATGGAGACGCCGGCGCGCGCGGCCAGGTTGGTGGTCCCCGAGGTGGTCGAGTTGGTGAGCGCCGTCAGGAACGCCGCGTCCGACGCGCCGTAGCGGTCGATGGAGTAGCGCACCAGCGACCACGAGAAGGCGTAGAAGAGCGACTGGGTGTCGTTGGGCGAGGGGCCGAAGGGCGAGTAGAAGCGCCCGTTCTCACCGACCAGGTAGTTGGCGAGCGTGGTGAAGTGGCGCTGCATGATCACCGCCGGCCGGCGCGTGTTGACGTTGCACGCGGCGGTGGTCGGCCGCGCGTCGCACCACAGGTTGATGGCGTTCGCCGCGCTGCCGTAGCCCGTGTTCCCCTTCCAGGCCACGTTGTCCACGGCGTTCCGCATCCAGAGCTCCTCGCTGTGGCGCGCGGTGCCCTCTTCCAGCCAGCTCGCCTCGAAGGTGGGCGCGTTGTTGGCCACGCGCGCCGCCATCGACGCCACGTGCTTGCTCTCGTGGATGAAGGTCGAGCGGATGGTGCGGTACCAGTAGTCGGCCGTGCCGACGGTGGTGAAGCCGCTCCCCGCCACGGTGGGCTCGTAGGCGTAGAAGAACTCGCCGAAGTTGGCGGAGCCGTTGGTGCCGGTGCCGGTGTACGGCCCGCCCACCGCGGGAGAGTTCGCGTCGTCGTTGGGGAACTGGTCGCAGCTCACCACGAAGCCGGCCACGCCGCTGAACGAGCTGTTGATGCGCGGGGTGAAGAGCGCGATCTCGATCCCGTTGTTGTCGGTCACCGCGTCGCGGCGCAGGATGTCGCCGAAGTTGTTGCGGACGATGGGCTCCATGTCGGCGTTGAACTGGTCGCCGATCTGCTGGTAGTAGCCAGCCATCGTGGCGTTCAGCGAGCCCTTGAACCCGTCGGGGGTGGCGTCGTCCTCGTAGATGGCGAGCTTGCCGTTGTAGTACACGCGGGTGGCGCTCACCACGTAGTAGCTGTTGCAGAACCCACCCACCGCGATGTTGGGGATGCGGAAGGTGCGGGTGAGCGCCGGGTCGCCGGCCACCACGTCGCGGCGCACGCTCGCGCGCGGCGCCACGGCGGTGCCGAAGTGCGCCCGCAGCCGCACGTACTCGGCGCGGTTGCGCTCCAGCAGCTGGAAGTGCTTTTCGTCGGCCACCCGCTGCCGCGCCGCCTCCATCTGCTGGTCGAGGGTGAGCTGCACCGCGGCGGGGTGCTCGGGCGCCCGCAGCCCCTGCACCGCCGTGGGCGCGGCCCCGTCCACGTCGGCGGAGAACTGGAAGGGCGCGTTGGAGGTGGGCGAGCTGTTGGCGCTGAACACCGTCACCACGTAGCGGGCGGCCGTCCCGGTCGGCGCCAGCTCGTTGCACTGCGACTCGGCCGAGCTGGTGAGCACCAGCGCCTGGCCCACCCCCAGCGAGCGCTGCGTCACCTGCAGCGGATGGGTGAAGCTCACCCCCTTCATCCCCCCCGTGGTCACGTTCACCGGCACGCTCCCGCTGGAGGTGCAGGGCACGGTCACGGTGAGCGAGGTGGTGCTCCCGCCCGTGACCGTGGCCGCGCGCCCGCCGATGCTCACCGCGTTGTTCCCCGGCGTCGCGTTGAAGTTGATGCCGGTGAGGGTGGCCGACGCGCCGGGGACCAGCGGGTTCGGCGAGATCCCGGTGACCTGCGGCGCGGCGGTGACGATCGAGCCGGTGGGGAGCTCGGTGCTCACGTACAGCACGAAGCTCAGGGTCGTCACGTTGTTGGGCACGTTGAGCTGCCAGCTCTTGGCGCTCGAGACCTCGGCGGTGGAGAGGATCCCGTCGGCCCCCAGCTCGGGCTGGTCGACGCCGCCGATCTGCCCGCCGTACTGGAAGTAGTCCTGGTTGGCGCCGGTGAACGCCCCCTGCCCGGTGGCGTTGGCCACGGTGATGGTGGCGGGGCCGCCCCCGGTCACCGTCGGCGGCCCGGCGAAGAACACCTGCACCCCGTTGGCGTGGCGGGTCGCCCCGTCGGACGTGGCCATCGCCAGGGTGGTCAGGTCCTGCACCGTGATGGTGAAGGAGAAGACCTGGGTGCCGGCGTTGTACGCCGGCGACGCCGAGGTCAGCCGTACGTACGTTCCCTGCCCGCCCAGCACGTGCAGCTTCATCCGCGGCCCGCCCTGCGCCCCCGACCCCACGCCGGTGAGCGGGATCTCCTCGCACCCCAGCGAGGGGCTGGCCACCGACGCCGTGCAGCGCAGCGCGGCCACCGTGGTGCGCGGCAGCGGCGTCTCGGGGTCGGGGAGCGACGCGGGCGTGGCGGCGTGGTCGCCGCAGGCGGCGAGGAAGGGGAGCGCGGCGGCGGCCAGCCGCAGCAGCGCGCGGCGCGCGGCGTACGAGGGATGCATGGGCTGTCGGTGGGGTTGGCGGGTGAGACCGGCGGCGTGCGGGAGAAATCCTCTTCCCGGTGCCGGAACAAATGAATGTACCGGGTTCTTCCCCAAACACAAGCGTTTATCGACCATACGCGGCCACTCTTCCGAAGATCGTTCAGGATTCGGGGGCTGGAACGGAAAGGGCTCACACGGAGTCAACGGAGTCAACGGAGAACGACTCCGCTGACTCCGTTGACTCCGTGTGAGATTTTCAGTCCAGGATCTGATACCAATTCGGCCGATTGACTGTGCATTCGACGAACAGGGTCAAACCAATCTCTGTGAGAGTCCAGTTCAGTTTCGGCGGCCGACGAATGCACGACCGTTCGGGGGACGCGGCATCACACCGCGTCGGCGGTGGACTCTTCGGGGCGCTGGATGCGGGCGCTGGCGTCACGGCGGCGGCGGGCGATGACCACCGTGCTGAGCAGCACCAGCGCGGCGCCGGCCAGGCTCAGCGCGTCGGGGTACTCGCGGAAGAAGAGCACCCCCCAGGTGGCCGCGAAGACCACCTGCACGTAGCTGATGGCCGTCGCGCGGCCGGCGGGCTCGCGCTGCAGGCCGCGGGTCAGGCAGAGCTGCCCCAGCACCGCCGCGACCCCCACGCCCGCCAGGAGCACCCACTCGGTCGCGGTGGGGACCACGGCGTGCACCAGCAGCCCCGGGAGCGAGGCGGGCACGGTGATCAGGGTGAAGTAGAAGACGATGATCACCGGGTGCTCGGTACGCCCGAGCCGGCGGACGCTCACGTAAGCCGCGGCGCTGAACAGCGCCCCGGTGACCCCCACCGCCACCGCCAGCGGGTCCAGCCGCGCCACCCCGCCGAAGAGCACCGTGGGGCGGGCGATCAGCACCACACCGAGCAGCCCGGCCGCGCTGAGCGCCGCCTCGCCGCCCGAGAGGCTCTCGTCCAGCAGCCACCATCCCAGCCACGCCGTCCACACCGGGTTGGTGTACTGGATCACCGTCGCGTCGGCCAGCGGCAGGTGCACCAGGGCGTAGAAGAAGCAGCTCAGCGCCGCGAACCCCATCAGCCCGCGCACCACCAGCAGCCCCTTGCGGTGCCCCCAGTTCCCCGGGCGCGCGCGGCGCACCAGCACCCAGGCCACGGCCAGGCTCACCGCGGCGCGCACGAACACCACCTCCTGGCTGGGGACGCGGGCCCCCACCTCCTTCACCAGCAGGCTCATCACGCTGAAGCAGAACGCGGCCAGGACCATGTCCACGGCCCCGGACCGCGCCGGTCTTTCCACCATTCGCCAGCCTTGCGGAAAAAGACGCTCACACGGAGACGCAGAGACGCAGGGAGACGGCGGCGTCTCCCTGCGTCCCGCGGCTCCGCGTGGGATTCTAGCCCGCGGCTAGCGGCCGAACCAGTAGCTGACCTTCACCACGAAGACGTTGTCGGGCGGCGCGTCGAACACGCCGCGGCTGTCGCGCGAGAGGTCGAAGTCGCCGAAGGGCAGGGCGCGGCTGCGCTGCTGCTGCCACACCACGAAGAGGGTGGAGCCCGGGCGGTACTCCCAGCGCAGCACCGCGTTGCCGCGCAGGCTGCGGAAGTTGAAGTCCGGGTTGCCGAACTCGAAGTTCTCGGTCGCGGCGTTCCGGTCGGGGTCGAGCGTGTACCCCGTCACCCGCCCGTCCGCCCCCACGATCGGGGTGAGCTGCGCGGCGTCGTACTCCACCTTCTCGATCGACCGCGGCCGCGCGAACTCCTTGAAGTGGTCGAAGGCGCCGGTGGCCACGAAGGGCTGGGCGAAGAGCTCCAGCGTGAGCGTGGGCGAGAAGGTCCAGTTCAGCCGCGTGTCCATCGCCAGGGTGTGCTGCTCCAGGTCGCTGAACACCACCCGGTCGCCATAGAAGTTGGTGGCCGTGGGGTCGGCGAAGCGGTCGACGAACTGCGCGCGCGACTGGTCTACGCTGTACGAGGGCCCCAGCGAGAGCTCCACGTTGGAGCGCGGCTTCATCCGCATGCTCAGGTTGGCGCTCCAGTTCACCGCGCCCTCGCTGGTGCGGCCGTAGGTGGGGTTGGTGCCCAGCACCATGTGCTTGCGCGAGTCGGTGTTCACGTTGAGGAAGTAGTTCAGGCTCCCCGGCACCCGCACCACCGGCCCGCCGCGGGTGCGTCGGTCGTCGTCGCTCGCCATGTTCCAGATCACGAAGCCGCTCACGTTCCAGTAGTTCGGCAGCTGCCCGCCCAGGTACGCGTGCAGGTCGCGGTTGGTGAGGTCGCGGTCGAAGTTCACCTGCTGCTGCGCGCCCCCGATCGCCACCAGGTTGCGGTAGTGCCTGGTCGGGGTGTTCCAGATGCGCAGGCCATTGGCGTTCATCCAGACGTAGTCCGCCCGCGACAGGAAGGCGAGGTCGTTCACCTCGAATCCGGGGCTGCGGTAGTTCACCGCGGTCTCCCACTGCCAGGGCCCCGCGTCCTTCGCCAGCCGCGTGTAGCCGCCGAAGCCGCGCAGGTGCCCCAGCGACGGGTCGAAGCGGCTGGTGAAGAGCCCGTTGCTCCCCCCGCCGCGGTCCGGCCGCTGGAAGTAGCGCGCCGAGGAGCGCTGCAGCCGCAGGATGGCGGCGCTGTCGCCGGTCACGTTGCTCACCGCAAAGTTGCCGATCAGCGAGTAGGTGCGGTCCTTCCAGGTGACGTTCCAGTCGGTGCCGAGCGCCTGCGCGCTCCCCGGGATGCGCGCCTCGAGGGCGTCGGAGTCGAACCAGCGGTTCACCGAGGTGCCGATCACCCCCAGGGTGGTGGCGCCGCTGCGGTAGTTGCGCTTGAGCCGGCCCACGAAGTAGTTGGTGGGCGGCTCCACCTGCTCGGTGAACTCGTCGCCCTCGGGCGAGAGCGCCAGCGCGCGCTCGGAGCGGGTCACGGCGTCCAGCACTCCCACCTGCAGCCCGTTCCCCAGCCTCCCGGTGACCTTCGCCGCCGCCAGGATGGTGCTGTTCTCGGGCGTGTGGGTGAAGACCGCGGGCCCGCTCACCACCCCCTGCGGCGCGCGCCCGATGCGCCGCGAGTAGAAGAGCGACATCGACGAGACGTTGCTGCAGAAGTGGCAGTTGAACTCGCCGAAGTCGAAGAGCCCGCTCCCCTCGATGAAGAAGGGCCGCTTCTCCTCGAAGAAGGTCTCGAAGGCCGAGAGGTTCACCACCGCCGGGTCCACCTCCACCTGCCCGAAGTCGGGGTTGATGGTGGCGTCGAGGGTGAGGGTGCTGGTGAGCAGCGCCTTGACGTCGGCGCCCACGCGCAGGGTGTTCTCGCGGGGCTCCTCGAAGGGGTTGTCGGGGTCCGAGGGGCGCACCTGCGACCGCCGCGCCAGCGCGTAGGGAAGGAGCTCCACCGAGCGGCGCGGGGGCGGCGCCTGGATCGCCAGCACGTGCCCGAAGCGCGAGGGGCCGCCGCTCTGGTTCTTCCCCCAGAACGACCACATGTCGATCTCGTTCTTGCGCTCGATGTAGCGCCACACCTGCATCCCCCAGGTCTGCACGGCGGTGCGCGGGTAGCGCAGCTGGCTGAAGGGGATGCGGAACTCCGCCGTCCACCCCGCCGAGTCGACGCGCGTGGCCACGGTGTAGACGGGATCCCACGAGGGGTCGGCGTAGGGCGACGCCTGCCCCGCGTCCTGCTTGACCCCGGACGGGTTGATGGTGAAGACGGTGCGCGCGGTGTGGTCGTGGTAGGTGTCGAACACCAGCTGCAGGTAGTCGCCGTCCAGGTTCTGGTCGCGCCGCCCCAGCCGGGTGCGCACCCCGCGCGCCCCCAGCGAGTCGTACATCCGCGCGCCGATGTAGAGCGCCTCCTGGTCGAAGGCGATGCGCACCTCGGTGCGCTCGGTGGCGGGCTTCCCCTCGTTCGGGTCCTGCTGGGTGAAGCCGGTGGCCGCGGGGGCGGTGCGCCAGAGCTCCTCGTCCAGCCGCCCGTCGATGGACACCTCCCCCGTCCGGGGCACCGCGCGCGTCTGCGGCGTCGCGCCCGAGGCGTGCACCGCCGGCTGCGCGGGAACGGTGTCCTGCGCCGCCGCAGGGGCCAGCGCGCACACGGCGAAGACGACGATGAGGAAGGAAGTACGCGGCATGGGTGGATCTGCGGGGAAGGTTGATGCTAATGGGCTAGCACACTGCTAACAGGGTAGCACCCGTGCGCAAGCGCGTCAAGCGACGGATGAGCGAGGCTCAGTACGCCGCCCCCGGGGCGAAGGTTTCCACCGTCACCCCATCCTTACATCCAGGGACGCAGAGAGGCGCAGGGAGAGCCGCGGCTCCTCCCTGCGCCTCCGTGTCTCGGCGTGAGACGTTGGTTCAGTACGCCCGGGCGAACACCGCGTCCGTGGTCGCCGCGCCGCCGCAGATCACGCACGGGCCCTCGCTGCCGCTCTGGTCGAACGGGAGGCAGCGGATGGTGACGCCCAGGTCGCGCGCGCGGTCTTCGCACTTCGCGTCCTCGCACCACTTGGCGACCACGAAGCCGGGCTGCCCCGCGGCGCCGGCGTGCTCGTCGACCTCCGCGAAGTAGCGGCGGAACTCGTCGAAGGTGGCCACGTCGCGGCGGGTGCGCGCCTCCAGGTAGGCGCGCGCCTCGGAGAGGTAGTGCACCTGCAGCTCGTCCAGGATGGCGCCCACGGTGGAGACGAACTCCTCGCGCCCCAGCCGCACGTAGTCGGTGGGCCCACGGTGGCGGGGGAGATAGGAGACGCCGTCGTTCGCCATGTCCTTGGGGCCGAGCTCCAGCAGCAGCGGCACGCCGCGCTTCACCCACTTCCACTTCTTGTCGCGGGCCTCGTACAGCGTGTCGTCCACGTGCACCTCGATCGGTCGGCCGCCGGCGAAGCTTTGCGCGCGCACCTCGTCGGCCACGCGGCGGGCGTACGCCAGCACCTCTTCCGAGCCCTCCTTGCGCAGCATGGGAACGACGACGACCTGGTGCGGCGCCACGCGGGGCGGCACGCGCAGCCCGTTGTCGTCGGCGTGCGTCATCACCAGCGCGCCGATCAGCCGGGTGCTCACCCCCCACGAGGTGGTGTAGGCGGCCTCCTGCCCGCCCTCGGCGGTCTGGAACTCGATGTGGAAGGCCTTCGCGAAGTTCTGCCCCAGGTAGTGGCTGGTGCCCGCCTGCAGCGCGCGGCCGTCCTGCATCATCGCCTCGATGCAGTAGGTGTTCTCCGCCCCGGGGAAGCGCTCGCCCGGCGTCTTCTCGCCCGGGATCACGGGCACCGCCAGGTCGTCCTCCACCACGCGGCGGTAGACGTCGTGCAGGATGCGCAGCGTGTACTCCATCGCGTCGTCGTGGCTTGCGTGCGCGGTGTGCCCCTCCTGCCAGAGGAACTCGGTGGTGCGCAGCAGCACGCGCGGGCGCAGCTCCCAGCGCACCACGTTGGCCCACTGGTTGAGCAGCAGCGGCAGGTCGCGGTAGCTCTGCACCCAGTCGGCCATCGATTCGCCGATGATGGTCTCGCTGGTGGGGCGCACGATCAGCGGCTCGGCGAGCTCGCCGGTGGGCACCAGCTTGCCGTCGCGCGCCTCCAGCCGGTGGTGGGTGACCACCGCCATCTCCTTGGCGAACCCCTCCACGTGGGCGGCCTCGCGCTCCAGGTAGCTGAGCGGGATGAAGAGCGGGAAGTAGGCGTTGACGGCGCCGGCGCGCTTGATCTCGCGGTCCAGCGTGCGCTGCATCTGCTCCCAGATGCCGTACCCCCACGGCTTGATCACCATGCAGCCGCGCACGTGGCTCATCTCGGCCACGTCGGCGTCGCGCACCACGGCCTGGTACCACTGCGCGTAGTCTTCTTCGCGCGTGGGGGTGATGGCGGTGCGCTGCTGCTTCGTCTGCTCGGCCACTGCTCCGTCCTCGTGGTGTCGTTCGCGATGGTGTTCCATCAGACAGAAAACGTCCTTCGCGGGTGGAAGGACGGATAGGGCAACGATATCACCGCGTGCAGCCCAGGGGAAGTACGGATCGGGAAGGGGCGATTGAAATCGCGGCAACAACGGCCCAAAGTCCGCCTTCGCGGACTCCCTTCCGATGCACGGTGGATTTTCCCCTGGCTGGGTGTCATCCCGAGGCCCGGCCACTCTGCGCATTCGGAGACACCAGCACAGAGATCCTCACACGGAGTCAACGGAGTCAACGGAGAACGACTCCGCTGACTCCGTTGACTCCGTGTGAGTCGTTCTCCGCCGTGCGATCGCTGTTCGCCGCGCCGCGGAGCGCATACTCCGCGGCTGCGTTGGAGCGCGCGCGGACGGGGGCGATATTTCGCGCGAACCGACGCCCATCCCCCGCCTCTCCGGAGCTTCGATGCACCGACTGCCGCGCGCCGCCCCCGCCCTCCTCGTCCTCGCCGCCGCGGCGGCCGCCGTCGCGCCCGCCCGCCGCGCCACCGTCCAGGACCCGCCCGTGCTGGCGCTGGTGCACGCCACCGTGATCGACGGCACCGGCGCGGCCCCGCGGCCGAACACCACGGTGTTGATCCGCGGCGCGCGCATCGTGCGGGTCGCCGCCGACGGCGCGGCGCGGATTCCCCCCGGCGCCCGGGTGGTGGACCTGCGCGGGCGGTGGCTGATCCCGGGGCTGATCGACGCGCACGTGCACCTGGGCACCATCCCGCGGCCGCCCGACGTCGCGCGCGGCGTGCTGGAGGCGTCACTCATGGGGGGCGTGACCTCGGTGCGCGACATGGGCGGTGCGCTGCACGTGGTGCGGCCGCTGGCGCTCGCCTCGCGCGACGCGCGCACGCCGTCGCCGCGCATCTTCTACTCGGCGATCATGGCCGGGCCGGGCGGGTGGTTCGAGGGCGAGCGCGGGCGGCGGATGGCGGGCGGCTACCCGGTTGGCGAGTCGCCGGCGGTGCGGCGCGTGGGCGCCGGGAGCGACGTGCGCCGGGTGATCTCCGATGCGCGCGCGGCCGGCGTGACCGGGATCAAGCTCTACAACACCGTGCCACCGCCGCTGATGGCCGCGCTCGCCGCCGAGGCGCACCGGCAGGGGCTGCGCGTGTGGAGCCACTTCGCCGTCGACCCCGGCCGCCCGTGGGACGTGGTCTCCGCCGGCGCCGACGTGGTGTCGCACGCGGACATGTTCGTGGGCCAGGTGATGCCGCCGCCCGCCGACACCGCCGTCGAGGCGCAGCGGCTGGTGCGCGACAGCGTGGTCCGCGTCCTCTCCCCCGACGACCCGCGGCTGGGCGCGCTGATCGCGCTGATGCTGCGGCGCGGAACGCTGCTCGACGAGACGCTGTACGTGGTCGCGGGCGCCGCCACCGACGCGCAGGGGCGCCCCAACCGGCGCTACACCGAGCTCTTCGCCTTCGCCGCGGCCATGGTGCGCCGCGCGAACGCCGCGGGCGTGCCCATCGCCGCGGGCACGGACTTCCTCGGCGGCTCCACGCCGAACCTCCACGCCGAGCTGCAGCTCCTGGTGGACCGCGCCGGGCTCACCCCGCTGCAGGCGATCCGCGCCGCCACGCTGAACGGCTCCCGCGCGCTGGGCGCGCAGGACTCGCTCGGCACCGTCGCCGCGGGGAAGCTGGCGGACCTGGTGGTGCTCTCCGCCGACCCGTCGCGCGACGTCCGCAACACGCAGACGGTGGTGGCGGTGATCAAGGGCGGCGTGATGCGCGCGCGCACCACCCCCTGGCGCACGGGCCCACTCGCCAGCCCTCCCCCCGCGCCGCGGTGACGGCGCTTGCCAGCCGCCTTCACGTCCCCGATGCTCCTGCGCATGAGCGCCCCGCCAGCCTCCCATCCACCGCACCCGCCGGAGCAGGGCGGCGGCATCGCCATCACCCGCGTCTGGGCGGCGGCGTTCGCGGCCGCCACGGTGCTGGGCATGCTCTTCGCCGCGCAGGAGGTGGGGCAGCACCTGGCGCGCGACCAGCCGGCGGCGGTGCTGCGCAGCCTGGGCCGCGGCCTGGCGCCCTGGTACGCGTGGGCGGTGCTCGCGCCCGCGGTGCTCGCGCTCTGCCGGCGCCTGCCGCTCCGCGCGCGGACGCTCCCGGCGTACGCGGCGGCGGGGGTGCTCGCGGCGGCCGTGCACGCGGCGGTGGTGCTGGTCCCCACCGCGTGGCTGAACGGTGAGCTCGCGCAGGGCGTGCCGCTCCGGCTCAGCTACCAGTTCATCCTGGTGAACCGCGCGGTGCCGGCGTTCGTCAACTTCTGGTTCCTGGTGGCGGTGATCCACGCCGTGCTCTACCAGCGCCGGCTGCGCGACCGCGAACTCGCCGCCGCGCGGCTCGCGGGCCGGCTGAGCGAGGCCGAGCTGCTCACGCTCAAGAGCCAGCTGCAGCCGCACTTCCTGTTCAACACGCTGAACGCCATCGCCGCGTACGTGCGCCACGAGCCCGAGGTGGCGGAGGAGATGCTGGCGCGGCTCAGCACGCTCCTGCGCCTGGTGCTGGAGAGCTCCGGCCGGCAGGAAGTCGCCTTCGAGCGCGAGCTCGAGGCGGCGCGCCACTACCTGGCCATCCACGAGGTGCGCTTCGGCGGCAGGCTCTCGGTGGCGTTCGACGTGGACCCGGAGCTGGGGGGGATAATGGTGCCCGCGATGCTGCTGCAGCCGCTCGTGGAGAACGCGGTGGTGCACGGCGTGGCCGCGGTGCCGGGCCCCGGCCGCATCGACGTGGGCGCCCACCGGCGCGGCGGACGGCTGCACCTCTCGGTGCGCAACCGCAGCGACGCGCGCGTGGCGCCGGGGCGCACCCGCGGCTCCGGGCTGGGGCTCGCCAACACCCGCGCCCGCCTGCAGCAGCTCTACGGCCCGGCGCACCGGCTGGAGCTGGTGACGGGCGAGCACGGCGCCGAGGTGGAGCTGGAGCTCCCGCTACGGCCGGCGCACGCGGGAGCGGCGGGGTGACGCGCCCCTGGCGGGCGGTGGCGGTGGACGACGAGCCGCCGGCGCTCCGGCGCCTGCGCGACCTGCTGGCGCCGCACGCGGAGATCGAGCTCGCCGGCGAGTACACCGACCCCGCCGAGGCGCTGGAGGGGATCGCCGCCCTCCGCCCCGACCTCGCCTTCCTGGACATCCAGATGCCGGGGATGACGGGGCTGGAGCTCGCGCGCGCCCTGGGGCCGCGCGCGCCGCTGGTGGTGTTCGTCACCGCGTTCGACCAGCACGCGCTGGCCGCCTTCGAGGTGCACGCCTTCGACTACCTGCTGAAGCCGGTGGACCCGTCGCGCCTGCGCGCCACCCTCGCGCGCGTCGCGGAGCGCCTCGCCGCCCCGGCCGCGGCAGACGCGCAGGCGCGCCTGGAGGCGCTGGTGCGGAGCATCGAGGCGGCGGCGGGCGGCGCGGCCCGGCGCGTCTCCTTCCGTGTCGGCGGCGGCACGCAGGTGGTGCACGCGGACGAGATCGACCGCGTGGAGGTGGACGAGGACCACCTGCGCATCCACCTCCCGGGACGCACGCTGCTGGTGCGCGAGACGCTGGCGTCGCTGCGGGAGCGGCTCCCCGCGGGAATGTTCGTGCGCGTCCACCGCTCGCACCTGGTGAACGCCGCCCGCGTGCGCGAGCTCCGGCCGTGGTTCGGCGGCGACTACGTGCTGGTGCTGGCCGACGGCACCGAGATCACCACCGGCCGCACCCATCGCGCGGAGGTCCGCCGCGCGTTCGTGGCCCCGTGATGCCCAAACCGCCTGAAGACTCGATGTTCACGCAACCCAACGACGACGTCATCCTGAGGCCGGCCATGCTGCAATTGCCGTCTGCGCAATGACTTGCAGGCCGAAGGATCCATGACCGCGTCAGCACGTGAGCCAGTGAGACGCACCAACGCGATCACCGGATTCGACATGACCCGCTTCACGGAGATGGATCGTTGACCGTACACGTGCGCGCGGCCACCCCGGCGGACCGCGGCTTCATCACCGGCGTGGTGCCGCGGCTGCGTGCGTTCGGGCCGCCCCCGCTGCGCCCCGCGGACGCGCTCGACCGCGCCGAGGTCGAGGCGCTGCAGAAGGCGCTCGACGACCCTTCCGCCGACGCCGTCCTGCTCGTCGCCGAGCGCGAGGGCGCGGGCCCGGCCGGGGTGGCGCTCGCCGACACCGCCACGGACTATTTCACCCACGAGCGCCACGGCCACCTCTCCATCATCATCGTCAGCGAGGAGGGCGAGGGGCACGGCGTCGGCCGCGCGCTCCTGGAGGCGGTGGAGGCGTGGTCCGCGGCGCGGGGGCACCGCTTCATCACCCTGAACGTGTTCACCGGCAACCAGCGCGCGCGCCGCGTGTACGAGCGGGCCGGCTACGTCGAAGACACCGTCCGCTACGTGAAGGAGCTGCCGCCGCCTCCGTGATCCCCTCGCCTCCACCACCACCCATGCGCATCTCCCGCCTCCTCCTCGCCGCCGCGCTCGCCGGGAGCCCGCCGCTGCTCGCCGCGCAGGCGCCGCCGCTCCCGCCGGTCGACTACCAGCTGCGGATCGACCCGGCCGACCTCTCGGGGTGGACGGTGGAGATGCACGTCCACCAGTCCCCCGCCACGCTGCGGCTGGCGATGGCGGCGCACCCGGAGTACGACGACCGCTTCTGGCGCTACGTGCGCGACTTCATCGCGGTCTCCCCCGCCGGCCCGCTCGCCGTCACCCGCGAAGACAGCGCGGTGTGGCGCGTCTCCGACACCGGCGGCGGCGACGTGGTGGTCCGCTACCGCATCGCGCTGCCGCCGCCCCGCAGCGGCGCGCGCCCGAGCTGGACGCCGTTCCTCTCGCCCACGGGCGGGCTGATCGGCGGGGCGCCCACCTTCCTGTACGTGCTGGGCGGCGAGAGCGCGGTGGCGCGGGTGGACCTGCGGCTGCCGCCGGGGTGGACGGCCGCCGGCGCGGTGAACCGCCTCCCCGGCACGCTGACCTTCGACGCGCCGGACGTGGCGTCGCTGCTGGACGCCCCGCTCCTCGTCGGCCGCCTGCGGAGCTGGAGCTTCGAGGTCGACGAGGTGCCGCACGAGGTCGCCTACCTGCCCCGGCCGGACGGCGTGCCGTTCGACACGGCGGCGCTGGTCGGCGCGCTGCAGGGGGTCGTGCGGCAGGCGAGCGCGCTCTTCCACGGGCTCCCCTATCCGCAGTTCGTCTTCCTCCTGCAGGACGGCGCGTACGGCGGGCTGGAGCATGCGAATTCCGCCACCCTGGGCGCGCCGAGCGAGGAGCTGGCGGGGGACCGGTCTGACGTCCTCCTCTCCATCGCGCACGAGTACTTCCACGCCTGGAACGAGGTGCGGCTGCGCCCCGCCGGCTGGGGCGGCCTCACCCACCTCCCGCCGGCGCGCACGCGCGAGCTCTGGTGGAGCGAGGGGGTGACGATGTACTACGCCGACCTGCTCCTGCGCCGCGCGGGCCTCGTCACCCCCTCGCGCCTCGACGCGCTCCGCGAGCAGGCGGCCCGGTACCTCGACACCCCCGGCCACGCGCGCATCTCCCCCGAGCAGGCGGGATGGACGTCGACCGACCAGCCGGGGGTCAACGGCGACTTCTCGGCCGACCTCTACCTGCAGGGAACGCTGATCGCGACGGTGCTGGATCTCGCCATCCGCGACTCCACCGCCGGCCGTGCCAGCCTGGACGACGTGATGCGCGCGCTGGTCGCCGAGCACCCGCAGCCCGCGGGCTTCACCGGGATGGACGTGGAGCGCACCGCCAGCCGCGTCTGCGGGTGCAGCCTGCACGGCTTCTTCGAGCGGCACGTGCGCGGCGCGGCGCTCCTCGACTTCGCGCCGGCGCTGCGGCCGCTGGGGCTGCGCCCGCGGGTGTGGATGGAGCCCGCGCGCGACTCGGCGGGGCGGCCGGAGCCGGACCTGCGGGTGTGGGTGTTCGTGCGGCGCGGCGAGACGCAGCCGCGCTTCATCATCGACGACCCGCGCAGCGCCTGGGCCCGCGCCGGCCTCCACACCGGCGACCGGATCGTCTCCATCAACGGCGCCGCCATCGCCGACCGCCGCGCGGCCATCACCGCCATCCGCTCCCTCCACGCCGGCGACCGCGCCCACGTCGAATTCGTCCGCGGCGACCGGCCGATGGCGGTAGACGTGGCGATCGGCGGCTACGAGCGCACGCGCGTGGCGTTCGAGGATCTCCCCGGCGTCACCCCCGCCCAGCGCGCCGCCCGCGCCCGCTGGATGGCGGCGGCGCCGTGACTCTGTGACTCTGCGTCTCTGTGTGAGCTGTGTGATACCAGATTCGACAATTCACTGTGCATTCGGAAACACCAGCACAGAAGATTCTCACACGGAGTCAACGGAGTCAACGGAGAAAAGACAAGTAGTTCTCCGTTGACTCCGTTGACTCCGTGTGAGCCCAGCTGTTGCCAGAATGCACAGTTGATCCGTGGAAACGGTATGAGACGCCTGTGCTGCGCTCTGTTCGCACGGTGAATTTGCGGATTCTAGAGCGGATTGCGTTCGAGTTCGGAGTCCATCGCGCATCCGCGACCACGGCGCCCTCTCCCTGGCGCTCCGCGCCGGTCCCTCTCCCGTACCGGGGCGTACCGGGCGAGGGGGGTGGCCTCCGCGGCCGTGTGGCCTGCGGAGAGTAGCACGAGGTCAGCGGTTGCGACGCCGGTTGGGTCGGCGCAGGAGTTGGAGTCCATTACCTCTCCCGGGACGGGAGAGGTGGCGAGCCTCAGCGAGCCGGAGAGGGCGCCGCGGCCGCGGACACGCGACGCACTCCGGACCGTGGAGAAACCCGCTCTAGCGGTACGTAGACCGCTCCCAGTTCACGAAGAGGAAGCCGCCGGGGGCCTCCAGCGGCGGGTGCCCCGGCGGGGCGGTCACCTGCAGCTGCAGCTCCTCCACCGGGTTGCGCGAGCAGTCCCAGCACGCCAGGTGGAAGTCGCCGGGGCGGCGGGTGCGCGAGAGGAGCATCACGTGCACCATCGCGCTGTCGGTCACCAGCGCGTCGTCGCGGTAGAGGTGGGCGTAGGCCCAGAGCGCCACCGCGCTGTTGATGGTGGGCACCAGCGGCGTGTGCACCCCGGACGCGCCGTGGTAGTACAGTCCCATGATCACGCCGCCGAAGCGGGGGTTGAAGGGGATGTCGCGCGTCTGCACGCGGTCCATCACCACCCGCCAGCGCGCGCCGTCGCTGGCCCTGAGCTCGGCCACGCCGTCCACCGAATCGCCCGCGGCGCCCCGCTCCACGGCGGTGAACGAGAAGCGCCCGCTGATCGGCGCCACCTGGTTGGAGTACGCGCCGTGCGCCGCCTTCGTGGTCAGCTCCCGCTGCTGGTCGGCCGGACGGGCGCGGATCACCGCCGCCGCGCTGTCGGCGAAGGGGAAGGGGCCGGGGAGGACCTGGATCACCGGACCGCCGCCCGTCACCCGGATCCGCCGCACCGCGGGCCGGGCGCTCGCCTCGGCGCCGGCGTGCGGCGACTGCATCGACGCGGGCTGGGCCGCGCCCGCCGCGGTGACGGTGAGCGAGGCAACCATCCCGAGCCGCTTGTGCGACTCCCCTCCCACCGGGCAGTAGACCTCGTAGCGTCCGGGCCTGAGCGTGAGCGTCAGCGACCCGTCGGTGCCCGGCTGCAGGACGTCGATCTCGCGCTCCACGCCGCGGCCCTCCACCTCCAGCGCGTGCGGAACGGTTCCGCCGTTGCGGACGTGGAAGGTGACGGGGCCGGCCGGCACGGCGGCGCGCGACAGCTCCACCCGCCACTCGCTGAGCCGCGCCTCCACCGTCGCCGGTTCGCCGGCCTCCGGGCGCGGCCGGCCCAGCGCGGCGGCGGCCGTCGCGGCCAGCAGAACGGCGCCCAGCGCGGCCGCGGTGGAGGTGGCGCGGCGTGCATCAAGCTTCATCTTCATCATCGTGCTCCTGTCGTCTGCGTCGAGTAAGCCTGCCTCGGCAACAGTGACTTCCCCGGCCGCGGGTTTATTCCCGCGGCGGCAGCGGCCGCGGGGCAGCGAAGGGGCAACCAGAGGGCAACGAAGGGGCAACGGGAGATGGATGTAGGGCGGCCGGGAATAAATCCCGCCGGCCGGGAGTCTTGAAGGCGGAACCCCGCACCGCGCGACCCTTGCGACCGAGCGAGCCTACGAGCTTCGAGAGCACCGTCCTCCCGCACCTCGACGCGGCGTACACCCTCGCGCGCTACCTCGCGGGGAACGACGCCGACGCGCAGGACGCGGTGCAGGATGCCTGCATGCGCGCGCTGACCTATTTCCACGGGTTCCAGGGCGGCGACGCGCGCGCCTGGCTGCTGCGCATCGTGCGCAACGTCTGCCACGACCTGTGGCGGCGGCGGCGGACGCACGCCACCGAGGCGCTCGGCGACGAGCTCGGCACCGGCGAGAGCCCCGAAGACGCGCTCCTCCGCTCCGCCAGCCGCTCCGCGCTGCGCGACGCCATCGACGCGCTCCCCGCCGAGTTCCGGGAGGTGATCGTGCTGCGGGAGATCGAAGGGATGTCGTACGCCGAGATCGCGGCCGTGGTCGAGGTGCCGGCCGGGACGGTGATGTCGCGCCTGTCGCGCGCCCGCAGGCGGCTGCAGGAGGCCCTGAACCCCGCGGCGCCACGAGGTGGGGGATGACGACGATGGAGTGCGAGCGGATGGAGACGCGGATCGGCGCCTGGCTCGACGGCGAGCTGCCGCCCGCCGAGGCGGCCGAGGTGGCGGCGCACCTGGAGCGCTGCCCCGCCTGCGCGGCCGAGCTCGAGGGACTGCGGCAGCTGGGCGCCGCGATCCGCCGCGAGCTCCCCCGCCTCGCCGCCCCCGAGGCGCTCCGGGCGGCGGTGCGCGCCGAGGCGGCCGCGCCGCCCGCGTCCCCGCCGCCGATCGCGCTGCGTCGGCGCCGGGCCGCGCCGCGCTGGCTGGCGCTGGCCGCGTCGGTGCTGCTGCTGGTGGGGGTGGCGGGGGAGGTGGCCTGGCGCGCGGGGGAACGCTCCGCGCGGCGCGGCGTGGTGGCGGACGAGCTCGTCGCCGCCCACCTGCGCTCGCTGATGCCCGGCCACCTGGTGGACGTCGCCTCGACCGACCAGCACACGGTGAAGCCGTGGTTCGACGGCCGCATCGACTTCGCGCCGCCGGTGCACGACCTGGCCGGGCGGGGCTTTCCCCTGGCGGGGGGGCGGATCGACTACCTGGCCGGGCGCCCGGTGGCGGCGCTGGTGTACCGGCGGCGCCGGCACGTGATCAACGTCTTCCTCTGGCCGGCGGACACCCGCACCCCCGGCGCGCGCCCCGCGACGGTCCGCGGTTACCACCTGCTCTCCTGCGGCGGACCGGGGATGGCCTGCTGGGCGGCCTCCGACCTTGGCGAGGCGGAGCTGCGCGCCTTCGTCGCGCTCCTGCGCCGCGAGGCGCCGGAGCTGGCGGAAAGTCCCTGAGCCCGGCGGCGGGCAGTCGGTTGCTCTTTACCTCTCCCGTTGTTTGGGAGAGGTCGAAAAACAGGTGAGACGGCAGTTTGTCTCTCCTGTTTTTCGGGTGAGGGGCCTCCGCCGCGGCCTCGGGTGGTGGACCGCGCGCCCGACCCCGCTTGCCCGCCGTGAGTGGTCGTATCTACCTTCCGGAATCCGACTCTCTTTCCCGGGGCCCGCGCCGGCGCGCCCGAACTCGTGCAGCGAGAAGCCGATGTCCGTGCTCGAATCACCCGTGACGCACCACGTGTCGCGCAAGGCGGCGCGGTTCACCGAGTCGGTGATCCGCGAGATGACGCGCGAGGCGATGAAGCACGGCGCCGTGAACCTGTCGCAGGGGTTCCCCGACTTCCCCGCCCCGCAGGAGATCAAGGACGCGGCCGCGCGCGCCATCGCGGCGGACGTGAACCAGTACGCCATCACCTGGGGCGCGAAGGACTTCCGCGAGGCGCTCGCCGCCAAGGTCGGCTGGTACCTGGGGCTCGACGTGGACCCGGAGCGCGAGATCACCGTCACCTGCGGCAGCACCGAGGCGATGATCGCCACCATGATGGCCACGGTGGACCCGGGCGACGAGGTGATCGTCTTCGAGCCCTTCTACGAGAACTACGCCCCCGACGCCATCCTCGCCGACGCCACCCCGCGCTACGTGCCGCTGCGCGGGCCGACGTTCGCCTTCGACCCCGACGAGCTGCGCGCCGCCTTCAACGACCGCACGCGGGCCGTCATCCTCTGCAACCCCAACAACCCCACGGGAAAGGTCTTCACCCGCGAGGAGATGGAGCTCGTTGCCGGCCTCTGCGTCGAGCACGACGTGCTCTGCCTCTCGGACGAGATCTACGAGCACATCCTCTACCCGCGGCCGGACCGCGCGGTGGAGCACGTCTCGATGGCGCAGCTCCCGGGGATGCGCGAGCGCACGGTGGTGATCAACTCGATGTCGAAGACCTACTCCGTCACCGGCTGGCGGGTGGGCTGGGCCATCGCGCCGCCGGAGATCACCACCGCGATCCGGAAGGTGCACGACTTCCTCACCGTGGGCGCGGCCGCGCCGCTGCAGGCCGCCGGTGCGTTCGCGCTGGGGCTGCCGCGCGCCTACTACGACGACCTCCAGGCGAAGTACCGGCAGCGGCGCGACTTCCTGACGGGGGTGCTGCGCGGGGCCGGCTTCCGCTTCGCCGAGCCCGACGGGGCGTACTACGTGATGGCCGACATCGGCGGCTTCGCGCACCTGGGCCACGCGAACGACCTGGAGTTCACCCGCTTCCTGATGCGCGAGGTGGGGGTGGCGGTGGTGCCGGGGTCGTCGTTCTACTGCGCCGACCACGTGCGGGAGCTGGGCGGCGACCAGCAGGTGCGCTTCTGCTTCTGCAAGACCGACGCGACGCTGCAGGCCGCCGCCGACCGCCTGGCCAGGCTCGCCGGCTGACTCCAGCAAAAGACCGTCTCACGCAGAGACGCGGAGGCGCAGAGAGAAAGCCGCGGCTTCTCTCTGCGCCTCCGCGTTTCTGCGTGATGCTTTCAGTAGGACCTGCGCGGCGCCCCGCGGTAGTCGCCGCCGGCGCGGTTGTATCCACCGCCACCGCCGCCGCGGTCGTACCCCCGCTCGCCGTAGCCGCCGTTCCCGTACCCGCCGCCGTAGCCGCCGGACCGGTCGTACCCGCCGCCGCGGGGGCCGGAGAAGTCCGGCTGCCGCTCGTCGTCGCCCTCCGCCGCGTCCATCCGCACCACGTTGTAGGCCTTCAGCCCCTTCGGCTCCTGCAGGATCTCGAACTCCACGCGCTCGCCCTCGTTCAGCGACTTGAAGCCGTTGCCGCTGATGCCGCTGTGGTGGACGAACACGTCGGTGCCGTCTTCACGCTTGATGAAGCCGAACCCCTTCTCGGACGAGAACCACTTCACCGTCCCTGTGGCGCGTTCCATGTGGCTAACCCTGACGTGGCTGGAGTGGGAGTGGGGAGGGAACTTCCAGGCGGGAGCGGCGATTTAGCAGGATTCGTTCCCCCCTGGGTAGCATTCTCCAGGCGCGAGAAGGGTTTCCCGGGCCAACCGGCGGCTCGGGAACGAGTTGCGCATCGGGCCGACGAACGGGTGTTTCTGCGGCGGGCGACGGAAACGAAGGGTGCCCACGCAGTTCCGCGCCTGCGCAGGGACGCGGGTCGGGAAAGGCGGATCGGGTGGGGCGCGCGAGGGCCGGGGCCGGAGCGGCCCGGGCTCACTTGTGGCGGTAGGTGATGCGGCCGCGGCTGAGGTCGTACGGCGAGATGTCGAGCGTCACCCGGTCGCCCTCGAGCACGCGGATGTTGAACTTCGACATGCGCCCCGCCGCGTAGGCCAGCACCTGGTGCCCGTTCTCGAGCTTCACCCGGTAGTTGCGGTCGGGGAGCACCTCGGTGACCACCCCGTCCATCTGGAAGGTATCCTGCTTCGCCATGGGGGAAGATGACCCGAAGATGACCCTGGGCGCGGGCGCGCGGGGACGGTGCGCGCCGCAGGTCCGGTCGCGGGCCGGCGGCCCGCGCGTGTGATTCCGCGAATCCGTTCGCGAATACGATAATGGGCGCCGGGCCCAAGTTCAACGCCGCTCCCGCCGGGCCGCCCCGATGGCGACGCCGCGTGGCCCGGCCCGCCGCGCCCTACCGTGCCGCCGAGTCCACCGCCGCGGGCGCGTCGCTGGAGACGACCCGGTGTGTGCTCACATACCGCCAGATCACGAAGCCCAGCACGGCCAGCAGGAGGATCCCGGCGATGATGGGCACGGGGCTGCGCGGCTTGCGCTCGACGGAGATTTCGGCCACGGTCGTCCTCTCTCTCGGTGTGGTGGGTTCGCGGCACGGGCGCGCCGCGGCACCTATCGGTAGCACGCCGGGGCCCGGCGCGCCAGATTCACGGCGCGCCAGGACGCGCAAAGCCCCGATTCGAGGGGCCGGCTCTCCTCCCCCCGTGCCCGATGCTCCACGACGCGCTCTTCTGGCTGGCGCTGGTCTCCGCGGTGATCTCCGTCGGGATCCTGGTGCAGCTCGTGCTCGCGGCCGGCCAGATCCGCCGCCTGGGCGACGTGCCGCCGCTCGGCGACGCGGAGATGCCCTCCATCAGCATCGTGGTGGCGGCGCGCAACGAGGCGCGGGGGATCGACGAGGCGATGCGCTCGCTGCTTTCGCTCGACGCGCCGCGGCTGGAGGTGGTCGCCGTCGACGACCGCTCGGACGATGCCACCGGCGCCATCCTCGACCGCTTCGCGCGGGGCGAGCCGCGGCTGCGGGTGGTGCACGTGGCCGAGCTGCCGGACGGGTGGCTGGGGAAGTGCCACGCCCTCTGGCTGGGCGCCGGGGAGGCGCGCGGCGAGCTCATCCTCTTCACCGACGCCGACGTGGTGATGGCGCCGGACACGCTGCGCCGCGCCGCCGCCTTCATGCGCGAGCACCGCGTCGACCACCTGGCTGCGGGGATGCACGTGGACATGCCGGGGTGGCTGCTGCAGACCTTCGGCGTGGTGTTCGGGGTGCTCTTCTCCCTCTTCTCCCGGCCGTGGAAGGTGAAGGACCCGCGGTCGAAGGCGCACGTCGGCATCGGCGCCTTCAACCTGATCCGCGCGGAGGCGTACCGGCGCATCGGCACCCACCGCGCCATCGCCATGCGCCCGGACGACGACCTGAAGCTGGGCAAGCTGGTGAAGAAGCACGGCCTGCGGCAGGACTTCATCAACGCGGCCGACCACGTGCGGGTGGAGTGGTACCACTCCGTGGGCGAGGCGCTGCACGGGCTGCGCAAGAACGGCTTCGCGGGGGTCGACTACCACCTCTCGGTGATCCTCTTCGCCACGGTGGTGCAGCCGCTCTTCTCCATCTGGCCCTGGATCGCCGTGTGGGTGACGCACGGGCCCACGCGCCTGCTGAACGCCGTGGCGGTGGCGGCCATGCTGGCGGTGTTCGCCGGCGCCGCGCGCGAGCAGCGGGTGCGCTGGTGGTACGGCTTCGCCTTTCCGCTCGCCATCCTCCTCTTCCTCGCCGCCATCTGGAACGCGACCCTCTACGCGCTGATCCACCGCGGCATCGAGTGGCGCGGCACCCACTACCCCCTCGACCAGCTGAAGGCGAACCGCGTGTGAGGCTGTGGTGCTTCCGGAAGCTAGATGTTCCATCCAGTCATTTCGAACCAGGTCGCTACAGAATTGCCGCTTGACAGCGGGCGTATTGCTTAATAAATTTCTTCCCTGTCGTCTGGGTGAGACGCTAGCGTCTCGTGCGAGACCTTATGGTCTCGCCCCAGACGCTTTTTATTTACCGCATTGTCTCCACCCTATCCCAACTAACGATAACCATCACCATTATGCACATCTGCTATCTGGACGAATCGGGAGCGCCGCAGAAAAATCCCGGAACAACCTCACATTTTGTACTTCTTGGTCTTTCGATACCTGCGACCACCTGGCGGCAGAAAGACGCTGAGATTGCGAAGATACTTAATGCACACAACCTCTATGGAGAGGTTCACACCGCATGGATGGCGCGGATGTACCCCGAACAGGAGCGCATTCCGGGGTTTGAAGCTCTGGACCCAGATGCGCGCCGCAAAGCAGTCCTGAAAGAACGAAAGCAGGATGTAGCCAAGGCAGCTCTAGGCAACCAGAAAGCCGTTGGCACGCTCACACGTAATTTCAAGAAAACCGCCGACTACGTTCATCTAACCTTTGCCGAACGACTGGCTGTCTTGCGGGCACTGGCTGATGCGATCGGAGGATGGAAAGATGCCGTGCTTTTCGCGGATGCACAGTTTAAGGCGATGAACGCTGGTGGCGAAGAAAGAATTCTTGAGCATGCATTTGAACAGGTGGTGACGCGCTTCCATCATTTACTAGAACGCCAAAATATAGAGATGGGGATGCTTGTACAGGATCAAAACGAAACGGCCGCGCGCCGGTTAACCCTGCTCGCGCGGAAGTACCACTTAAAAGGGACGACATTTAGCTCGGTTCCTCGGCTAGTCGAAACCCCGCTCTTCGTTGATAGCCGCCTGACATCGATGGTGCAGCTTGCCGACCTCTGCGCCTTTGCCGTCCGACGTAACTTCGAGAATGGAGAGACGGACTTGCTGAATCGGATTTACGATCGATTTGACCGTTCGGGACGCAGGCTCGTAGGTCTCCGGCACTACACGGGGAGACAGGCATGCGGATGTCGGGTTTGTCTTGACCATGGCCGCCGTTAAACAGATCCTATGGATTCTCCGCCCCTCGTGATCTTGTATACGACAAAGACCTAAATAATTCAATTCAAATAGTCTCACCGTGTGACGGAGTTGACACAACCCCGCGCCGGGGCTAGGTTTGGGCGCGATTTTCCAATGTCCCCGGCGCGTCCGGGGCCGCGCGAGAGGATCAGGGCGGCGACGCCCGGTCCTCTTTAGTTTTGCTCGCCGCCCGCGGGGGCGCCGCCGGGGCGTGCTCAGCGTTGCGTTTTCGTGGTCGCCCTTGCATCTTCTTCGCCGTTCATGAGCCGAACCGCACTGATCACCGGGGCCTCCGGCTTCGTCGGCGGGCACCTCGCCGAGCGGCTCTCGGGCGCGGGGTGGCGCGTACGCGCGCTGGTGCGCGCGACCAGCGACACCGCCCGGCTGCGGGCGCTCGGCGCCGAGCTCGCCACCGGCTCGCTGGACGACGCCGACGCCATCGCGGCGGCCGCCGACGGGGCCGACACGGTGTTCCACCTGGCCGCCCGCACCACGGCGCCGAGCGAGGCCGAGTTCCGCCGCGCCAACGTGGAGGGCACCCGCAACGTGGCCCGCGGGGCCGCGCGCGCGGGCACACGGCCGCGGCGGCTGGTGTACCTGAGCTCCTATGCCGCCTGCGGACCGTCCATCGACGGCCGCGCGCGGGGGATGGGCGAAACCCCCGCACCGCTCACGGCGTACGGGCGCACCAAGCTCGAGGGCGAGGCCGCGGCGCGCGAGGCGGAGGCCGCCGGCGTGGAGCTGCTGATCCTGCGCTCCCCGTCGGTGTACGGCCCCGGCGACCGCGCCTTCCTCCCCGTCTACCGCCTGGCGAAGCGAGCGCTCGCGCCCATCCCCACGGGCCCGGTGCGGCGCCTCCACATGGTGTACGTGCACGACCTGGTGCTCGCGCTGGCCAACGCGGCCGACGCCCCGCCGGGGACCTACGCGGTGGCGGAGCCGGTGGCGCACGCGTACGGGGAGCTGGTGGACGAGATCGGCCGCGCGGTGCGCGGCAGGGCGCCGCTGCACGTGCCTGTGCCCGCGCCGCTGCTGAAGGTGGCCGGGGCGGCGGCCGAGCGGCTGGGCGGCGTGCTGAAGACCGGCGGGGTGTTCAGCCGCGAGAAGGCGGACGAGATGCTGGCCGAGGGGTGGGTGTGCGACCTCGCCGGGTCCGACAGGCTCCTTCCGCGGGCGACGACGCTGGCGGAGGGGACGGCCGAGACGGCCCGGTGGTACAAAGCCAAGGGATGGATTTGATGTCGATCGTCGAGCAGCAGACGGCGCGGAAGGCCGGCGACATCTTCGCCAAGTGCGGGCGCTACACGGCCGCGCGGGAGATGATCGGCCGCGGCCTGTACCCGTACTTCCAGCCGATCGAGAGCTCGGAAGACACCGAGGTGGTGATCCGCGGCGAGCGGAAGATCATGGTGGGCTCCAACAACTACCTGGGGCTCACGCACCACCCGCTGGTGCTGGAGCGCGCGCACGAGGCGCTGTACCGCTACGGCTCCGGCTGCACCGGCAGCCGCTTCCTGAACGGCACCCTGGACCTGCACGAGGAGCTGGAGCGCCGCCTGGCGGCGCTGATGGGGGCCGAGAGCGCGCTGGTGTTCAGCACCGGCTACCAGACCAACCTGGGGGTGATCAGCGCGCTGGCCACCCGCGGCACGGTGGTGGTGCACGACAAGCTGAACCACGCCAGCCTGCTGGACGGCGCCATGCTGGCCAGCGGCGAGCTGGTGCGCTACGCCCACAACGACATGGCGGCGCTGCGCCGGGCGCTGGAGCGCAACGCCGGCAGCGGCGGCATCCTGATCAGCACCGACGGCGTCTTCTCGATGGAGGGGAACATCGTCGACCTCCCCACCGTGCTGGACCTGGCGGAGGAGTTCGGCGCACGGGTGCTGGTGGACGACGCGCACTCGGTGGGGGTGCTGGGCGCGCACGGCGGCGGCACCGGCGAGCACTTCGGAGTGCAGCACCGGGTGGACCTGACCATGGCCACCTTCTCCAAGAGCTTCGCCAGCATCGGCGGCGCGGTGGCGGGGCCCGAGGAGGTGATCCACTACCTCAAGCACCACGCGCGGCCGCTGATCTTCAGCGCCAGCATGCCGCCGAGCGCGGTGGCCACGGTGCTGGCCTGCCTGGAGGTGATGGAGGCCGAGCCCGAGCGCCGCGCCACCCTCTGGAAGAACGCCGACTACCTGCGCGGCGGGCTCGGGGCGCTGGGCTTCGACACCGGGGTGAGCGAGACGCCCATCATCCCCGTGACCACCGGCGACATCGAGCACACCTTCGTGTTCTGGAAGGAGCTCTTCGACGGCGGCGTGTTCACCAACCCGGTGCTCCCCCCCGCCGTCCCCGAGAGCGCCTGCCGCCTGCGCACCTCCGTGATGGCCACGCACACCACCGACCAGCTCGACAGGGTCATCGATGCCTTTGCCCGGGTCGGGCGCAAGCTCGGCGTCCGCTAGCCTCGCCTCCGCCCCGGCCACGATCCGCGAGATCGGCCGGGGCGAGTCGGTGAAGCCCTTCATCGACTTCTCCTGGACGATCAACGCGCGCGACCCCAACTGGGTGGCGCCGCTGCGGTACATCTTCAACGCCCTCCTGGACCGCGAGAAGCACCCCTTCTACGAGCACGGCGAGGTGGCGCTGTTCGTGGCCGAGCGCGCGGGGAAGATGGTGGGGCGCATCGCCGCGACCGCCAACTACCGCGCCAACGAGTTCCAGGGGAACACCACCGGCTACTTCGGCCTCTTCGAGTGCATCGACGACGAGGCGGTGGCGCACGCGCTGCTGGAGCGCGCGGCCGCGTGGCTGCGGGCGAAGGGGCGCACCTCCATGCAGGGCCCCTTCAACCTCTCCACCAACGACGAGCTGTACTCGGGGGGGGTGCTGATCGAGGGGTTCGACACGCCGCCGGTGTTCATGATGGGCCACAACCCGCCCTACTACCAGCGCCTGGTGGAGAGCGCGGGGTTCGAGAAGACCAAGGACCTGCTGGCCTACTGGCTCCCGCACAACCAGCCGCCGCAGCGGCTGCTCGACGGGGTGGACCGGCTGGGGAAGCGCGCGGGGTGGCGGATCCGCCCCGTGGACATGAAGCGCTTCAAGGAGGAGGTGGGGATCGTGATGGGCGTCTACAACTCGGCGTGGGAGCGGAACTGGGGATTCGTCCCCATGACCGAGGCCGAGTTCGACGCCATGGCGAAGGAGTTCAAGCCGGTGGTGGACCAGCACCTGGTGCTGATCGCGGAGACGGACGCCGGGGAGCCGATCGGCTTCATCCTGGCGCTGCCGGACATCAACCGGGTGCTGGCGCGGCTGAAGGACGGGCGCCTCTTCCCCATCGGCTGGCTGAAGTTCCTCTGGCACAAGCGGAAGATCCGCACCGCGCGGCTGCTCACGCTGGGGATGAAGCCCGGCTACCAGCGCTCGGGGATCGGCGCGGCGCTCTACCTGAAGTGCTTCCAGCAGGGCGCGGAGAACGGCTACGAGAACGCCGAGGCCTCGTGGATCCTGGAGGACAACGGGCCGATGCGGCAGGCGCTGGAGAAGATCGGGGCCTACGTCTACAAGACCTACCGCGTCTACGAACGCCCGCTCTAGCCGGCCATCGACGGGTCTCCGCGCCTCCGCGTGAGACCCTTCTGCTGGATCGAGGAGACGGCTACCTTCCGTACATGCGCAGGACCCTTCTTCTCGCCGCCGCCGCGGTCGCGCTGGCGACTCCGGCCGCAGCCCAGGAGCTGCGGGCGGGCACGCGCGTGCGCGTCACCGCGCCGATCGTGCGGGGAGACTCGCGCTTCGTGGGGACGGTGGTGTCGACGGACAGCGGGCGCATCCAGCTCAGGCTGGACCACACGGTGCGGCAGGACACGCGCCGCGACACCCTCTCCATCCCCCGCAACCTGGTGCGGCGGGTGGAGGTGAGCCTGGGGCACAGCACCCGCGGCGGCCGCGCCGAGGCGGCGCGGACCGGCGCGCTGGCGGGGCTGGTGGCGGGCGTCGGCCTGGGGATGGCGCTGGGCTCCGGGACCGGCCGCGACGGGGTGAAGAACCCGTGGACCACGTCGCTCTGGCTCGGCCCGGTGCTGGGCGCCGCCGGGGCCGGCACCGGCGCGCTGGTGGGCCAGGGCGAGCACGAGCTCTGGCGCACCGTTCCGCCCACGCGCGTCGCCGGGATCCCGCTCGGCAGGAACGTGACCGTCTCCATCCGCCTCGGGTTCTGAGCCCTGCCCGGCTTCTCCCGCAGTGCCCCTCTCGGAACCGGGAGGGGCTTTCCGTTTGCAGCAGGGTGGGAGGCCGGCGTGACCGCGGTGGCGCTCCGCAGCCGTCGCACACGCCAGGGTGCCGCGAGCGCAGCGAGCCTCCGTCCCTCCCCCAGGTTGTTTGGGGGGAGGGCCCGGCGCGAAGCGCCAGGGAGAGAGAGCCCGCCGCGGCACGCGCCTGTCCAACCTTTCTGCCGCCGTCCTTGCCGAGCGCATGATCCATAAGCCGATCCTCGCCCTGGCTCTCGCCGCCACGGTCCTGCTCTCCGCGGCCACGGCGCGCGCGCAGGTGGCCACGCGGCCGCACCTGGCGTGGCGCACCGTGCGGACGGCGCACTTTACCGTCCACTACCCCGCCGAGGCGGAGGCGTGGACGCTGGACCTGGTGCCGCGGCTGGAGGCGATGCACGACGAGGTGGCGGCGGCGGTCGGGTTCGCGCCCCCGCGCGTGACCGTGGTCGTCGAAGACCCCTCCGCGCAGGCGAACGGGTCGGCGTTCCCCTTCCTGGACGAGCCGGTGATCTCGCTCTGGCCCACGCCGGCGGACCCGCGCTCCTCCATCGGCAGCACGCGCGACCCCGCCGAGCAGCTGGCGGTGCACGAGCTCACGCACATCGCGCACATGACGCGGCCCTCGCGCAACCCGCGGCGGCGGCGCCTCACCCGCCTCGCGCCGGTGCGCCTGGGCCCCGTCGCCAACCGGGCGCCGCGCTGGCTCACCGAGGGCTACGCCACCTACGTCGAAGGGAAGCTCACCGGGAGCGGCCGGCCCCACAGCGCGATCCGCGCGGCGGTGCTGCGGCAGTGGGCGCTGGAGGGAAAGCTGCCGCGCTACGAGCAGCTCAGCTCCACCGCCGGCTTCCAGGGCGGGGCGATGGCGTACCTGGCGGGCTCCGCCTTCCTGGAGTGGCTGGTGGAGCGGCGCGGCGAGCACAGCCTTCCCGACCTCTGGCGCCGGATGACCGCGCGCCGCGAGCGCACCTTCGACGCGGCCTTCGTCGGCGTCTTCGGCGCGGGGCCGGCGGAGCTCTACGCCCGCTTCACCGTGGACGTGACGGAGCGCGCGCTGGCCGCCCGCGCCGCGCTGCAGGGCGCCGGGCTGGCGGTGGGAGACACGGTGCAGCGCCTCAACTGGGGCACCGGCGACCCCGCCGTCTCCCCCGACGGGAAGCAGGTCGCGGTGGTGCTGCGCGGCGCCACCGCGGCGGCCTCGCGCGTGGTGGTCTGGCGCGCGGACGACGAGCGGGTCGACACCGCCGCCGTCACCCGCGCCAACCGCGCGCTGCTGGCCGCGGACCCGGAAGACGTCCCGGACCTCCCCGCGCGCCGCCCCGCGAAGCGCGCCCTCGCCACCCTCTGGGCGGTGAACGGCCGCGCGCACGACCAGCCGCGCTTCATGCCCGACGGGCGCGGCATCCTGGTGACCCGTTCCGAGCCGCTGGCGGACGGCGCCCTGCGCCCCGACCTCTTCCTCTGGGAGTGGCGGTCGAAGTCGCTGCGGCGCGTCACCCGCGGCGCCGGGGTGCGCTGGCCCGACCCGGCGCCGGACGGCCGCTCCGCCGTGGTAGTGCAGTGCCGCGGCGGGCTCTGCGGGGTGGCGCGCGTCGACCTGGCGACGGGCGCGGTGCGCACGCTGGCCGCCGCGCGCCCCAACGTCGTCTTCTACCGGCCGCGCTGGTCGCCCGACGGCGCGTCCATCGCCGTCTCCGTGCAGGAGGGCGGGCGGTGGCGCGTCGCGCTCGTCGACCCCGCGACCGGCGCGCTCCGCCGCGTGGGGCCGGACGACGGCGCCAGCCGCTACGACGCCGCCTTCCTCCCCGGCGGGCGGTCGCTGGTGGCGGTCTCGGAGCGCGGCGGAGTGGCGAACCTGGAGGTGATCGAGATCGCGACCGGGGCCGTCCGCCCCCTCACCCGCGTCACGGGCGCCGCGGCGGCCCCGGAGCCGGACCGGCGCGGCGGCATCTTCTACCTCTCCCTGCACGCGCGGGGGATGGACGTGATGCGCATCCCCCTCGACAGTGCGGCGCGCGGGCCGGTGGTCGCGCTCGACCCCACGCTGGCGCCCGTCGCGCCGCCCGCCGCCGCGGTACGGCCGGACACGCTGCGCCGCGCGCCGCTCCCCCCGTCCCACGCCTATGGATTGGAACCGCGGCGCACGCGGTTCCTCCCCACCGCCGCCACGGACGCGAACGGCACCGCGGTGGGGGTGGTGATGATGAACGGCGACCCGGTCGGCCGGCTCACGGCGATGCTGCGGGTGATCGCCGGCAACCCGCAGATGCCGCGCGGCGCCGCGGTGGGGCTGGTCTACCGCCGCTGGCTTCCTGCCGTCGGGCTCGACGTCTTCCACCTGGAGCACCAGCCGTCGCACGGTGGCGGCGCGCTGGTGCTCCCCGCGGACTCGCTCGATGGGCGGTACTCGGGCGCGGCGCTGTACCTGGAGCAGCCCTGGTCGGGTTCGGCCGTCCGCCATAGCCTGCGCGCCGGGGCCTCCGCCGGCGCCCTGAAGCTTGAAGATGCGGAGACGGTTGGACGCTCGCTCGCGTTCGCCGAGGCTGCGGCGTCGCTTTCAAAGAGGCGCGGGACGAGCTCGATCGCGGCCACCCTGCGGCTGAACGGCACCGCCGGGCGGACGGAGGGCGAGGGATGGACCCGCGGCGTGGGGACGCTGGCGGTGGGCGGTACCCTCGCGGGGCTGAACGGGCGTGGGGAGGTGACGTACGGCGCCGTGTCGTCGGGCGCGCCGGGGTGGGAGCGCTTCGTGGTGGGCGGCGCGCGCCAGCCGCTCTTCGACGACGCCATCCTGCCGCAGCGCCTGCCGCTCCCCGCCGCGCGCTTCGGGGTGGTGCGCGGGCGCGAGGTGCTGGCGTACCGCCTGAGCACGCAGCTCTCCGGCGTCACCCCGTACCTGGCGGGAGCCGCGGGCGGCGGGGGGCACGGCGCGTGGTACCACGTGGCCGGGGTGGAGGCGGCATTCGACTCCCCGCCGATGAACCTGCTGCGCATCCCCGGCGTGCGCCTGGTCGCCGGCGCCGGGTACCCGCTCGATGCGCCGGATCGGCACAAGATCCGGCTCTACGGCACCGTGACCTATCGCCCGTAGAAAAACAACACATCACGCAGAAGCACAGAGAGAATTCGCACAGATCGGGCCGTTGGATATTCGCTGATTGGGATGAGCGGGCGTTCATTCATCGCCCACCATCCTCCCGCTGAACCATTCTGCCATCCCACATTGGTGCGGCCTGCATCGGCTTGCATCGCCCCGATTAAATCTTTGCTCCCATGCAATTCAGAACAAAACAAATATTTCCAACGCTTTGCCTCCGGTGATGGGTTCCGGCCCGCCGAATGCCTTGCGAGGGGCCTGCGATCCCAACCCACCCTCTCCGGAGAAGTGCACGATGAAAGCACGGCTCGCATTGGTCCTGGCCGCATCCGTCGGCCTCGCCGCCTGCCAGGGCGACGACATCACCCCCTCGGCGTCCCGGTCCATGAGTGCCTCACGGGCGGCCCAGCAGGATCTCCTCACCCTCATCCCCCAGCCCGCGCTCGACAACGCGCAGCAGGCCCGGCTCGCCACCATCAAGGGGCGGCCGAGCACGGCCGAGGTGCACCTGGCGCGCATCGCCGGGGCTCCCGGCCAGATCCTGCGGGAGGGGAGCGCCGTCCGCCTGGCGGTGGCCCCGGGGCTGCAGGTGGTCGCCGACGCCGAGCGGGTGCAGCAGCGCGCCGCCGACGACGTCTCCTGGTCCGGGCCGATCCGCGGCGGCAACGGGTGGGTGCAGCTGGTGCTCATGAACGGCGAGATCACCGCGACCGTGACCGTGGGCTTCACGCAGTACAGCATCGAGCCGCTGGGCAACGGGGTGCACGCCGTGTCGCGCATCGACCAGAGCGGCTTCCCGCCGGAGCACACGCCCGACAACCCGAGCGGCGCGCTGAGCAGCTCGCTCAACTCCGCCGTCGGCGGGCTGCAGGCCGCGCGGGCGGCCGACGTCACCGCCTCGGCGCTGACCACGATCAACGTGCTGGTGGTGTACACCGCCTCGGCCGCGAGCGCCGCCGGCAACATCGCCAGCAAGATCCAGCTCGCGGTGGACGAGACCAACCAGTCGTACGTGAACAGCGGGATCAACATCAGCTTCAACAAGGTCTACGCCGGCCAGGTCACCTACAGCGAGGCGGGGCGCACCTTCTCGCAGCACGTCAGCGCGCTGAAGAGCACCACCGACGGCATCATGGACAACGTCCACACGCTGCGGAACACCTACGCCGCCGACCTGGTGATGCTGGTGGTGAACGACACCGAGGCCTGCGGACAGGCCGCGGCGATCAACGCGACCGCCACCTCCGCCTTCGCCGTGGCGGACCAGAGCTGCATCACCGGCTACTACTCGTTCGGCCACGAGCTCGGCCACCTGCAGGGCGCCCGCCACGACCGCACCGTGGACGGCACCCTCACCCCGTACCAGTACGGCCACGGCTTCATCCCGTCGACCAAGAACTGGCGGACGATCATGGCCTACGGCAACGGCTGCAGCAACTGCACGCGCATCCAGTGGTGGAGCAACCCGCTCAAGACCTACCCGGCCACCGGCCAGGTGATGGGCACCACCACCTACGAGGACAACGCCCGGGTGCTGAACCTCACCGCGCCCACGGTGGCGGCGTTCCGGTAGGATCGCCACGAACCGCGGACGGATCGGCGGAACGGGGGCGGTGTCGCGCGGCGGCACCGCCCCCTTTCCCGTGCTCCGGTGTTGGCAGGGCGAATGAATTCGCAGCAACAACGGCCCGAAGTCCGCCTTCGCGGACTCCCGGCCGGTAGCCACCTGCGCGACACGAGCCGCCGTGCTGCCGCCGGCAACCAGAGCGATGTGGATTCCGCCCCGACTCGGCGGACTCCCGTCAGCTTCGCTTCGAGCGCTGGGACCTTCGAGCGAGTCCGCGAAGGCGGACTTCGGGCCGTTGTTGCTGCGGTTTCAACCGCCCCCCTAAGTTCATCCCGCTCGCTCCACCTTCCCATCCCGACGCCGCCGCTGCCGATGACCCGCCTCGGTCCCGCCCTGCCCGCCGCCCTGCTCCTGTTCGCCGCCGCCTGCGCTCCGCCGCCGGCGCCGGCGCCGCGTCCGCAGCCGCGTGACATGGCGGCGCTGGAGGCGGAGGTGCGGGCGATCATCCGGCGGCACGCGGGCGACAGCGCGCTGGTGGAGGTCGCCTTCCGCGACATGGCGACGGGCGACTCGCTGCTGGTGGACGCGCACCAGCCGCTGCACGCCGCCAGCACCATGAAGGTGCCGGTGATGCTCGAGCTCTTCCGCCGCGCCGACGCCGGCGAGATCTCGCTCGCCGACCCGGTGGTGGTGCGCAACGAGTTCCGCAGCATCGCCGACGGCAGCAGCTACGCCCTGGACGCGGGCGACGACAGCGACAGCTCGCTCTACCACCGCCTGGGCGAGCGCGTGCCGATCCGCGAGCTGGTGGAGCACATGATCACCCGCTCCAGCAACCTCGCCACCAACCTGCTGATCGACACGGCCGACCCGCGGCGCATCGCGGCCACCCTGGCGGCGATCGGCGCGGGCGAGATGCACGTGCTGCGCGGCGTGGAAGACGGCCCCGCCTTCCGCGCGGGGATGAACAACACCACCTCGGCGTACGCGCTGATGCGGGTGATGGAGGCGGTGGCCGGCGCGCGCGCCGCCTCTCCCGCCGCCAGCCGCGAGATGGTGGAGATCCTGGGGCGGCAGCACTTCACGCAGATGATCCCCGCCGGCGTGCCGCCCGGGGTGCGCACCGCGAACAAGACGGGCGACATCACCCGCATCGCCCACGACGCCGCCATCGTCTTTCCGCCGGGGCGCGCGCCGTACGTGCTGGTGGTGCTCACCCGCGGCTTCGCGACGCCCGCGAGCGCGGCGCCGGTGGCGCGCGAGGTCTCCGCGGCCGTCTGGCGGCACGTGGCGCGGGGCCGCTGAGGGGAACCCCAGGGGCGCTTCGGCAGTACGATCCAGCTCCGGACCCACTCCGTGCCGGGACGCCGCTGATGCCGGCGGCGTCCGCATCACCCGTCGAACCTCCGTACTCATCCCGAGGCACCGCATGAAGCCGAGATGGACCGCGTGGGCCGCCGCGTTCGCCGCGCTGCTGCTGGGCTCTCCCCTCTCCGCCCAGATCCTGGGGGGGCGGGTGATGGACAAGACGAGCAACGAGCCGATCCCGGAGGCCGTGGTCGAGGTGCTGAACCCCGGCGGCCGCAGCGTCCAGCGGGCGCGCAGCGACCGCGACGGCTTCTTCGTGTTCGAGCTGCGGGAGCCGGGCGAGTACAAGCTCCGCACCTCGCGCGTCGGCTACCAGACGGTGACCTCGGAGGGGGTGCAGGTGGAGAGCCGGCAGACGGTGCAGGTGGAGATCCACATCTCCACCGGCGAGGTGGCGCTGGAGCCGCTGCGCGTGACCGCCCGCACCCAGCCGCCGCGCAGCAGCTTCCTGGAGCGCGAGGGGTTCTACGACCGCGAGCGCTCCGGCTTCGGGCTCTTCCTCACCCCGTACGAGCTGTCGCAAAAGGTCGCGTCGCAGACCAGCGAGCTCTTCCGCGGGATCCCCGGCGTGAACCTCACTCCCGTGGGCGGCTCGCGCTACCGCATCAACATGACGCGCTCCGGCGGGTCGTGCCCCCCCAGGGTGCTGCTGGACGGCGGCCCGGTGGCGGACTCGGACGTGGACAACTTCGTGGAGCCGCAGGACGTGGGCGGGATCGAGATCTACCGCGGCCCCAGCGAGGTGCCGGGCCGCTGGATGGGCCAGCGCTCCGCCTGCGGCCTGATCGTGATCTGGACCAAGCACGGCGAGCGCAACCAGTAACGATTCGTCTCACGCAGAGACGCAGAGGACGCAGAGAGTCGCCGCGAGCTCTCTGCGTCCTCTGCGTTTTTCTGCGTGAGAAAGCTCATACCAGATCCGGCGATAGAGTTGATTGATGCATCTCGCCGGCTCACGTGCTGACGCGGTTATAGATCCTTCGGCCTGCAAATCATTCTGCGGACGATGATTGCGGCGTGGCCGGCCTCAGGATGACGTCGTCGGGGCGGGTTGCGTCAACATCAAGTGTTCAGGCGGATTTAGTATCAGGCCTGGCCGACCACGAGATGGACGGGGATGCCGCCGTTGCTGGTGCGGAAGGCCTCGGTGAAGGGGATGCCGACCTGCGCCTCCAGCTTCCGCTCGGCGGCGAGGAGCGCGACGGTCCAGCCGGGGCAGCGCGCCCGCGCCGTGCGGCCGAGCGCCGCGTAGAGGTTCCGCAGGGCGTCGCTCTCGCCCACGCGCACGCCGTACGGGGGATTGCAGACCAGCAGCCCCGGCCCGGGCGGCGGCTCCATCGCGGAGACCGGCCGCACCTGGAAGTCCACGTCGGCCGCGACCCCGGCGCGCTCCGCGTTCGCGCGCGCGGCCTCCACGGCGCCGGCGTCGCGGTCGGAGCCGGCGATCGGGACGGGGGACGAGGGGAGGATGGCGTCGCGCGCCCCGGCCACGGCGCGCTCCCAGGCGGCGGCATCGTGCCCCGGCCACGCGGTAAAGGCGAAGGCGCGCGGCTGCCGTGAGGCCGCCGCCAGCCCGGGCGCCACGTTGCGGGCGATCAGCGCCGCCTCGATGGGGAGGGTCCCCGAGCCGCACATCGGGTCCAGCACCGGCGCGTCACCGCGCCAGCCGGCGCCCAGGAGCATGGCGGCGCCCAGCGTCTCGCGCAGCGGCGCCTTCGCCACCGCCTGGCGGTAGCCGCGCAGGTGCAGCAGCGCCCCCGACGCGTCGGCGCTGACGGTGACCTGGTCGCGGAGCACGCGGACCACGAAGAGCTGCGCGTCGCCGCCGTCGTCCGCGTCGTCCTCCGGCCCCTTCGCGGCCGACGCGGCCCCGATCCCGCCCACCCGGTCCTCGATGAAGCCGATCAGCCGCTCGGCGATGGCGCCCTCGTGGTAGAGCTTCGACTTCTTCGAGGTCACCCGCAGCCGCACGGCCCGCCCCGGCGCCACCCACCGCTCCCACGGCACCCGGCGCGCGTGCCGCTCCAGCTCGATGAAGGTGCGCGCGCGGAAGGCGGCGGCGCGGACGACCACGCGGCTGGCGGTGCGCAGCCAGAGGTGGGCGCGGTGCAGGTCGTCCATCGTCCCCTCCCACGCGGCGCCGCCCGGCTCCGCCGCCGCATCCATCCCCAGCGCCCGCAGCTCGGCCGCGCAGAGCGCCTCCAGCCCCGGCGCGGCGACGGCGAAGAGCGGGAGACGGTTGGTCATCTACGGATTCCACGGACGATGGGCGGACGATGGGCGGGCGCGGGAACGATACCCCGCCGCCGGCGCGCCCACAACCGGACGTGGCGCGCTCCCGGCCGACAAGTGGCATGTGACGAAAGGAGCGGATGATCGTCTCTTACTGGCGCGTCCGTGAACCGGACCTTAACGTCTGAAGATGGAATTTCTCGTCCACTTTCCAGGCGCCAATCTTTGTGCAGAACCCAGTCGCGAGGCTGAACCCCGTGCGCAGCGTTCCACCGTTCGTAACCGAGCTTTCCGACGAAGACGCCCGCCAGGCGGTGGAGGCGAAGCCGGCGGACGACGCGACTCTGGATCCCCAGCCGGAGACGGCCGACCCGAAGCCCCGCCGTCGCCGCCGCCCGCCCAGGCCGCCCGTCCCGAAAGCCGCGGACGGCGTCGCGGCCGAGGTGGCCGCCGAGCAGATCCCCGAGCTTCTCGACCGGCTGCTGCACGGAATCTAGGAAAAATCATCTCACGCAGCGACGCGGAGACGCAGAGAGCCCGCAGCGGCTCTCCGTGTCTCCGCGTCGCTGTGTGAGACTAAATCCGGGGAAAGAGTTGATGCATCTCGCCAACTCACGTGCTGACGCGGTTATAGATCCTTCGGCCTGCAAGTCGTTCCGCGGCCGATGATCGTAGCGTGGCCGGCCTCAGGATGACGTCGTTGGGCTGGGCTGCGTCAACACCAGGTGTTCAGGCGGATTTGATAGGAGACCCATCGCCGTTCAGGCCTCCAGGTGGTACTCCTTGAGCTTCCGGTACAGCGTCCGCTCGCCGATGCCCAGCATCTCCGCGGCGCGGCGGCGGTTGCCGCGCGCCTCGCGCAGGGCGGCGCCGATGGCCTCGCGCTCCAGGTCCTCCATGGTCTTCCCGGGGCGGAACACCACCACGCCCCTCTCCTCCGGCGGCTCCGGCTCCGGCGGGGGCGCCCAGGGGAGCGCGGCGGGGAAGGGCCCGCCCATCCCGATCCCCGGGAGCGCCACCGGCTCGCGCTGGCGCTGCTTGTAGATCTCGAACTCGCGCCGCAGGTCGTCCAGGTCCATCCGCAGGTCGAACATCGTGCGGAAGATGAACTCCAGCTCGGGGGGCGGGCCGCCGCCGCCGTCGGCCGCGGGCTTGCCGCGGTGCACGGTGGGGACGGGCACCGGCATCAGCGCGCGCGCCGAGCCGCGCTGGTAGCGCACGTCGGGGGGGATGTCCTCGGGGCGGATCACCCGGCCGGGGGCGAGCACCACCATGCTCTCCACCAGGTTGCGCAGCTCGCGCACGTTCCCCGGCCAGTCGTACTCCACCAGCACGCGCACCGCCTCGGGGTCGATTCCCATGAACGGCCGGTCGTGCTCCGCGCTGAACTCGCGGATGAAGCGGTCGATCAGCCGCGGGATGTCGGCCCGGCGCTCGCGCAGCGCGGGGAGCTCGATGCGCAGCACGTTCAGGCGGTGGTACAGGTCGCGCCGGAACTCGCCGGTGAGCACCTGCTCGCGCAGGTTCTGGTTGGTGGCGGCCAGCACCCGCACGTCCACCCGCAGCGTCTCCTCGCCCCCCACCCGCCGGAACTCGCGCTCCTCCAGCACCCGCAGCAGCTTGGTCTGGGTGGAGAGCGGCATCTCGCCGATCTCGTCCAGGAAGATGGTGCCGTTGTTCGCCAGCTCGAAGAAGCCCTTGCGCAGGCTGGCCGCGCCGGTGAACGCGCCCTTCTCGTGGCCGAAGAGCTCGCTCTCCAGCAGCGTCTCGGGGAGCGCCGCCACGTTCACCGCGATGAAGGGGCGGTGCCGGCGCGGCGAGAGCGCGTGCAGCCCGCGGGCGACCAGCTCCTTGCCGGTGCCGCTCTCGCCCAGGATCAGCACGGTGCTGTTGACGGGGGCGATCTGCACCACCCGCTCCAGCACCTGCTCCATCTCCTCCGTGTCGCCCACGATGCCGGTGATCTCGCGCAGCTGCTCGCGCTGCACCAGCCGCCGGCCGATGAGCGCCACCTCCTCGGCGTCCACGGGCTTGGGAAAGCACTCGCTCATCCCCAGCTCGCGGCAGACCTCGCGCCCCGAGGGCTCGGTCGGCTCCGTCAGCCCGATCACCGGGATGCGGCCGCGCTCCCGCGCCTGCGCCGCCATCGAGCGGGCGCGGCGCTCGCGCAGCCCGCCGGTGATCACCAGCAGGATGGGCTCGCCGAGCGCGTCGGCCAGGTTCTCGCCGGGGGCGAGCAGCTCCACGCGCAGCCCGTCCGCCTCGAACGCGCCGCGCAGCCGGACGGCCGGCTCCAGGTCATCGGTGGTGATCAGTACGACGTCGGCCAAGGCTCTCCACGATCGAAAAAGAATCCGTCACTGCCCCTCACCCGAAAAAAGCCCCTCACCCGAAAAAAGGCGATCATAACTGCCGATCGCCTTTTTTCGACCTCTCCCAACTGCGGGAGAGGTAAAGGGCAACGGCAGATGCGCAGAGCTTCGGCACGCAGCCGCGAGCGAAGCGAGCCGTCAGTTACCCTCTCCCGGCAGTTCGGGAGAGGGTCGGTTCGGGCGGACCACAGAGTGCCGTCGGCTGCACCAGGCGATGGTCCGCCCGAACCGGGGTGAGGGGTCCCGCCCTACTTCCTGACCGTTCCCTTCGTGTGGAACGGGGGCTTCACCACCTCGGCGGGGACGGCGCGGTCGCGGATCACGATGCCGATCTCTGTTCCCGGCGCCGCGGCCTCGGCGGCCACCCAGGCCATCCCGATCCCCTCGCCCAGGGTGGGGCTGAGCGTGCCGCTGGTCACCTCGCCCACCGTGCGCCCCTCGAAGGTCACCGGGTAGTGCGGGCGGGGGAAGCCGCGCTCCTTCAGCCGGAAGCCGACCAGCTTGCGCTGCACCCCCGCCTCCTTCTGCGCCGCCAGCGCCTCGCGCCCCACGAAGTCGCCCTTCGCCAGCTTGGTCACCCACCCCAGCCCGGCCTCCAGCGGGGTGTGCTCCTCGTCCAGGTCGTTGCCGTAGAGCGCCATCCCCATCTCCAGCCGCAGCGAGTCGCGGCTCCCCAGCCCGCACGGCACCAGGCCGTCCTCGGCGCCCACCTCGAGCAGCCTGCGCCAGATGTCGGCGGCGCGGTCGGCCGGCAGGTAGAGCTCGAAGCCGTCCTCGCCGGTGTAGCCGGTGCGGCTGATCACCGCCGGCACGCCGTCCACCTCGCCCTCGGCGAAGTGGTAGTAGCGGATGGCATCCAGGTCGGCGGCGGTGAGCCTGGCCAGGATCCGCTGCGCCTTCGGGCCCTGCAGCGCGAGCAGGGCGATGTCGTCGGTGCGGTCGGCCAGCTCCACCCCGAACTCGGCGGCGTGGCGCGAGACCCAGGCCCAGTCCTTGGCGCGGTTGGACCCGTTCACCACCAGCATCACGTGGTCGGGGAAGCGGTAGACGAGCAGGTCGTCGATCACCGTCCCCCGCTCGTTCACCATGGTGCTGTACTGCGCCTGCCCCACCTCGAGCTTCGACGCGTCGTTGGTGGTCACGCGCTGCACGAAGTCGAAGCTCCGCTCGCCGCGCACCTCGAACTCGCCCATGTGGCTCACGTCGAAGAGCCCGGCCGCCGTGCGCACCGCGGTGTGCTCGGCGGTGATCCCGCTGGGGTACTGCACCGGCATCTCGTAGCCGGCGAAGGGGACCATCTTCCCCTTCAGGCGCAGGTGCTCGGCGTGCAGGGGCGTGCGCTGGAGCTCGGAGGCGTCGGCCATTCGTCGGGGCGCTCGGGTTCGGGTCAGCCGGAATGGCAGTCAACCTAACACCGTCCCCCGGACCGGCGCGAGGTACGGCGGGCCCCATGAGGGGCGGATGAATCCGCGGCAACAACGGCCCGAAGTCCGCCTTCGCGGACTCGCAGCCTCGGCTGGGCAGCACGGAACGAGACCGGGGTGCGGCCGCCGCGAACGGCAACAAAAGACCAGCGGCCCCGCGGAATTTCCGCGGGGCCGCCAGGTGCGCGGGAGGGCGGCAGAGGGTCAGCTCTGCGTCCAGGTGCGCGTCACGTCGATGGTCTGGTTGCAGAAGGTGCCCGCGACGTGGAGGGTGTGCGTGGCCGGGGTCCAGGTGGCGGTCACGTTCACGTTGCAGGTCCCCGACTTCCCGTCGCGCGTCCAGTTGAAGCTCCCCACCTTGGTGGCCGTGCGCACGCCCGGCACCCCGTTGGTGACGCTCTGGCTGGCGGTCAGCTTGGTGTTGGGGTTGCCCGTGATGGTGATGGAGTGGCCGTTGCGGCTGAAGGCGCAGGCGTTCTCGGTGCGGGTGGCGTCGAAGGTCGTGCTCCCGCTGTGCGTCGCCGGGTCCGCGGTGTGGGTCACGGTGCCCTCCAGCTTCACGTCGCCGCCCGCGGGGCAGGTGCGGGTGCGGGTGAAGGTGGTGGTGACGGTGGTGGCGAACTGCGGCCCCGTGGCGACCCGGTCGAAGCTCGGCCCGCCGAAGCCGTCGAGGAAGGCGCCGTCCTGGTCGCCGGTCTCGCCGGCGAGCGCCTGCACGTCGGCCGAGCTGAGGTTCGAAGAGCCGCTGGGGCCGGTCACGCCCTGGTCGCAGGCGGCCAGCGCCAGCACGGCGGCGAAGGCGCTCGGGAGAAGCAGCTTGCGGTGCATGGTGTCCTTCCGGTCGGAGGAGGGTTCCTGGCCCAGTCTCACACGGCACTCGCCGTGCCGAGCCGCGACACAGGATACAGCGCGAATCGCGGCGGCGTTGGGTGGGAAGGCGCCTTCGCGGACTGCAGGCGGTGGTATCGCCGCAGGAAGGTGCACGCGACGGGGTGAGGAGGAGGCCGGGGCAGGCACCGCAAACCAAGGACTGCCCCTGAGCAGCCGCGAGCGGAGCGAGCCATCGTCCCTCCCCTGCAGTTCGGGGGAGGGACCGGCGCGCAGCGCCAGGGAGAGGGGCTCAGCGGACGACGGTGATGTCGCGCTGGGTGGAGGAGGCGGCGCCGGAGCGGGTGTGGACGGAGACCTCCAGCACGTAGTCGCCGGGGGGGACGCGGGGGAGGGCGAGAGCGAGGGAGCGCGCGAGCACCTCGCCCGCGGGGGGCGCCTCGGTCCAGCGCATCCGCACCGGGGTGACGGCGCGGGAGAGGCCGATGGACTCGGCGGCGCGGCGGACGGCGCCGGGGGGGCGGCGGGCGAGGGCGACGGAGAAGGTCACGCTGTCGGCCGCGCCCCGCAGCCCGTAGACCTCCCAGTAGAGCGCGAGGCGGTCGCTGGGGGAGAACTCCGTCTTCCCGCGCGCGAGCGGCGCCGCCTCTTCGAGCGACGCGGGGCGCGCGTCGAGGCGGTCGAGGAGCAGGATGTCGGAGATGGTGAGGCCGGACGCCCCCGCGCGGCGCAGGTCCACGCCGAAGCGCGCCCGGGCGGCGCGGTGGGTGACCGGCTCGCGCGCCTCCAGGCTCAGCACCGCCTGCGTGGGATCGGCGCGCAGGCGGAGGACGCCGCGCGTGCCGCTCACGCGCTCGGTCCGCGCCACCGGCGGCGCGTCGGGGTCGCGCATCACCACCACGCCGGCGTCGAGCACGGGGGCGGGCGGGAGGCTGTCGGGCTTCATGGCGAAGGCGGCGACGATCTCGGCGCGGCCGTCGCGGCGGAAGGCGGCGACCTGGTGCGGGAGCGGGTCGAGGTGGCGGACGCCCGGCGGGGCGTAGCCGGTGTGCGCGCCCTTCTCCTCGGTCTTCCAGTCGGCCGCGCGGATGGCGAAGGGATCGCGCACCATCGCCGGCGTGGGGATGAACTCGAAGCTGGGGGCGTAGTGCGTCACCATCCCGCCGTCCGTCAGCCCCATCCGGACGGGGCGGATCCGCTCCCAGCCGGAGGGCTGCCCCCAGCGCACCAGGATCTCGCGCAGGTCGTCGGCCCAGTAGAGGCCCTCGGGGTTGCGCGCCCGGTCCTGGAAGCGGTCCGCGACCAGGCGGGTGTAGTGCTCCGTCAGGCGGTCGTTCCCCGGCTGCATCCAGAAGGGGTCCGCGAGCCACCAGAGGCGCCGCACCGCGGCGGGGTCCATCCGCCGCAGCGCCTTCGCGTCGGCGCCGATCACGGTGGGGACGAGGCTCTCCCACTCGCGGCGCTCCGCGGGCGGCATCGCCTCGATGGCGGCGGCGAAGGCGTTCGCGGCCGCGAGGTAGTCGCCGGCGAAGTGGAGGGCGTAGCCGTCGAGGGCGACGCACCACCAGCGCTCGGCGCGGCACTCGCGGGCCGCGCGCGCGGCGTCGGCGGGGCGGCCGGCCTCCACCAGGTAGCGGACGCGCTGGCCGGCGATCCAGGCGTCGCCGGGGGTGGCGGCGGCGGCCTGGTCGAGGGCGGCGATCAGGGCGGCGCGCTCCCGCTTCACCGCCTCGGGCTCGGGCGGCGGCAGCCAGTCCTCGTCGCTGTCGTCGTACGACAGGCAGAACCGGCCGACGCGCTCGTCGCACGCGCCCGTGCCGCCGTAGCTCTCCGTCCACGGGAGATGGCGGAAGCGCGTCCGCTCGAACGCCGCCTGCGCCGAGCGCGCGGAGCGCAGCGCGCGCGCCGAGTCCGGCCGCGAGGTGTCGAGCGCTCCGCCGCGCGCGCCGAGGCTCGCCTGCGCGCCGGCCGCGGAGCCGAGCAGCGCGCAGGCGGCGAGCGCCAGTGCCATCGAACGGAGGTCCTTCATCATGCCCTGAAAATGCGCAACCGCGGTGCCGCAGGACAGTCTATCGCATCCGAAGATACGCTGGTTGGCCTGCTCCCCGCGTTTCTGCGTCTCTGCGCGAGACGATCTTTTCAGCTCAGGAGACGGTGAGCTGCTGCATCATCCCGTGCATGAAGTGCGGCTTGCCGTCGGGCCCGGGGAGGAAGCAGACCAAGCCGTACTCGCCGGGCGTGAAGTCGTAGGTGAACGACTGCACCACGCCGTGCTGCATCCCCGCGATCCCGCCGAGGGCGCTCCCCGGAGGCGGCCCCTGCGGGTTCGCGATCCACGCCACCAGGTCCTGCACCGTCTTCCCCGGCGCGAGCTTCACCAGCTCCACCTCGTGCGACTGCGCCGCCGGGTTCTCCACGCGGATGGTGTGCACCCCGCGGGTGATCGGCTTCGACAGGGTGAACGAGTAGTCGGTCAGCGTCATGGTCACGTCGCCGGCGATGGAGCGCGCGGCGGCCGGGACCACGGCGGGCGTCACGCGCAGCATCTTCGCCATCCCCTTCATCACGTGCGGCACGTGGTCGGGGATGTCGACGAAGCAGAGGAGCGCATAGCTGCCGGGCTCCAGCATCAGGGTGGCGTTCGCGTCGCTCCCCGGGTCGGGGGCGTTGGGGCCGCCCATGTCGTGCGCCCAGGCCGGGGGCGCGCCGCCCGCCTGGAAGGCGGCGAACAGGTCCTGCAGCGTCTTCCCCTCGTCCAGCTTCATGATGGCCAGGTGGTGCAGGCTGGCCCCGCGGTTCTGGAGCTGGAAGGTCACCAGCCCCGCCGGCACCTCGTCCTGCACCTGGAACGCGAAGTCGCGCGCCACCACCGTCACCACCCGCGGCGGCGCCGCGGCCTGCGCCGGGGCCGCCTCCGCGCGGCTGCACGCCGCCGCCGCCACCGCCGCGGCGGCCACCATCCCCGCCGCCTTCACCTTTGTCCACGTCATCGTTCGTCTCCAGGTTCAAACGGGGCCCGCGCCCCGCGAATCGTTGCCGTCCAGCACCGCCGCGGCTCGTACGGAGAGATTCCACCGGGGGATTCACCCGCCGCGCCGCTTTCCCGGACCTTCCGGGAACGCGCCGGCGGAAGGCACGGCCCGCGCCAGCGTCGGCGGCCCCGGACCGTGCGGGCTAAGTCGTTCGGATGATTGGAGAAGCGCGTCCGGTCCGGAAACGGCTTGTCCCGCGTGCGCCCCATTCCGCCAAACAGATGAGACAGCCGCGCCGCACGTTCGTGCGGCGCGGCTGCGTTTCGGCGCAATCGTACGCCCCGGCGGTCCATCTCCGGAATCATGCTGCATTCCTGAGGATTGCTCTTCTGCCCGGCTTCAACGAAAGACCTCACACGGAGTCAACGGAGTCAGCGGAGTCGTTCTCCGTTGACTCCGTTGACTCCGTGTGATGCATTCGGTTTTAGACGACGTGAGACCGATTGAGCTCCGCTGTGTGGGATCAGCCGCCGCCGCCGAGCAGCCGGGTGAGCGGATAGATCCAGGCGAAGAGGAACTCGCGCACCGCCGGGAACTCCGAGCTCACCAGGGTGGCGATGGGGACGAGCCCGAACACCAGGCCGTTGGTGATGAAGTGGCGGTCCCAGGTGATCTTCCCCGGCTCGGTCTTGGCCACGCGGCTCAGCACCTCGTCGCGGTTCATCTCCACGCTCACCCGCAGCAGCCCGCCCACGCTGGCCAGCAGGATCACGAAGAAGACCAGCTTCACCACGCTCTGCCGCTCGTAGGGATACGAGGAGAGGAGCGCGGTGGTCAGCACCAGCGCCACGAAGAGGAAGAAGGCCAGCACCCGGAGCTGCGCCACCACCCACTCCGCGTAGTCCACCACCTGCACCGCCGCGTACTCCTCGGCCGCGACCAGCCAGGCGCGCAGCGGCTCGCCGAAGCTGCGGCGCACCTGCCCGCTGAAGCTGGGTCCGCCGCCCCCCACCGCCCTGGCGAGCCCGGCCGAGACGTGGCCGAGCTCGCCGGCGTCGGGCTCCGCCTCCCAGAACGCCTCCAGCACCCCGGCCAGCCCGAGGAGGTGGTCGCCGTGCGGCCCCTCGTCGCCGCAGCTGCCGAAGCCGCTCCCGGGCGCGCAGCGCCCCGCCATGTACGCCGCCACCGCGCGCCGCACCCCGGCCTCGTCCGCCGCCGGCGCGCCGGCCGGGTCCGCGGCGGGCGCGTCGGCCACGGCCACCGCCGCTGCATCCGCCACCGGGTGCGACGCCGCGAGGGTCCCCGCCTCGCCCACCAGGTGCGGCACCTGCACCGCCGGCTTCGCCCCGGCGGCGGGCGCGGGCGCCGCCGCCGCGTCGAGCTTCAGCGCCCGCGTGGCCGCCATCAGGTGGCGCCACTGCAGGGCGGAGATCGGCCCGATCACCGCCGAGTGCGGCACCCCCACGAAGCCCAGCCGGGCGAGGCGCGACACGCGCGTGGGGAGCCGCTCGAAGGCCGTCACCAGCGGCGTTCCCGCGAGCGACTGGAGCACCCGCCGCAGCGCGCTCCACACCCCGAGGAGGCGGTACACCCCCCAGGCGGTGGCGGCCACGATCCCCGCCACGCCGAAGAGGTAGAGGTTCCCGAACCAGACGGTGCCCGACAGCAGCTCCAGCGTGGGGTCGGCGCCCAGCCAGACGTAGGCGCAGACGACCGTGAGCACCGCCGCCAGCGCCACCCCGCGCCAGTCCGGCACCAGCCGGAAGAGCCGCTCGCGCACCTGGCGCACCCCGTGCACGGCGCGCCGCGGGATCATCGCCAGCACGTCGTCGGCGGCGCCGTCCGGCTCGCCGGCCCCCTCGCCCGCGTCCACGTCGGCCAGGGCGATGGCCGGGTCTTTGGTCAGCGCGGCGGCCTCGAACGTGGTCATCTGCCGCAGCGACCCCACCCGGCGCTGGTGCCACGCCGTCCAGGCCAGGAACCCGGCGGCGCAGATCAGCAGCGGCGCCAGCGGCGACAGCCCGCTGTCCAGCCGGATGGCGCGGTAGAAGAGGAGGGTGAAGCTCACCGGGCTCTCCCTGGCCCGGTACCAGCACTCCAGCGCGAAGGCCAGGCTGAGCCCCAGGTAGAGGAGCCCCAGCGTGAGCACCGCGCGGCGCGCCCCCTCGTTCACCCGCCACAGGTCGAGCCGCCCGCGCGGCGCCGCCCCGCGCCGCTCCCGGAACACCGCGCGTTCCCCGGCCCACCAGCGCCAGAGCTCCACCCCGGTGAGCACCACCGCCAGCACCGCGGCCAGCACCGCGAGCTCCGCGGCGGCCGCCGTGATCTTCACCGCCCACCCCGGCGACCCCGCGTGCCGCGCGCGCAGCACGGCCGCGGCGAAGACCACGCCCGCGGGGAGGGTGGCCCCGGCCACCGCCACCGCGCCCAGGAAGCGGTAGAGCTGCTGCTGGTAGCGCAGGCTGGCCCAGCGCGCCCGGCGGAAGAGGTTCACCCGGGCGGCGTCGGCGGGGGCGAGCGCCGCCAGCCACGCGCCGCCGGCCTCCTCGCGCGCGGCGAGCGCGGCACGCTCGGCGGCCGCGTCGCGGGCGTGGCGGCGCAGTCGGCGCGCGGAGCGGCCGGCCACCAGGCCGGCCACGGCCAGCAGCGCCAGGTACGACGCCACCGACAGGAAGTCGGCGGTGGGATCGGGCTCGGCCACGGCGCCGTCGGGCGTCGAGCGGGCCACCGAGGCGTACTCGTCGCCCGAGCGGAGCACGCGCAGCGGGATCATCCCCGTGCTCCCCAGCGCGGTGATCCACACCGGCGGGCGCCGCGGCTCGCCGGCGGCGGGGAACTGGTAGTCCAGCAGCCCCCCGTCGCCGATCTGCCAGAGGGTGGCGTTGTACACCCCCTGCGCGTACTCGCCGGTGAAGGGGACCACGGCGGACCCGCCGCTCCAGGTCTGCGTCTCGGGGAGGAGCGAGTAGGTCGAGACCACCACCATCCCCCGCAGCGCCTCCAGGTGCTCGGGGGCCAGGTAGAGGGTGTTGGCCTCCAGGGCGAAGAAGTGCACGTCGCGCAGCCGCTGCCGCAGCTCCGACATCAGGAAGATGCGGTCGCGGATGTCGGTGGCGGCGACCACGATGGCGCGCACGTTGTGGGTGCGCAGCGTCTGGGCGATCTGGTCGACGGTGAGGTCGATGGCGGCCACGGTGAGCCGCGAGGCCGGCGGCGGGCTCTCCATCGGCCGCGCCGCGTCGGAGAGGGTGAGCGCCACCCGCGGCTGCTCCGCGCGGTCGGCCGGGGCGCGCCCGGCGGCGGGGCTCTCCGCGCGCAGGCTGCCGATGTTCATGGGGAAGGTGAGGCGCAGCGGCTGCTTGCGCCGCACCCCCAGCAGCTTGTCGTACCCGCCGCCCTTCTCCCCCAGCGTGCGCGCGTAGGCCGAGCCCTCGGTGAGGATGGCGAGCTCGGCGGTGTCGATCGCCAGCGAGGGGAGGATCACGTTCTCCAGGGTGGAGAAGAGCGTCTCGTTGGAGTTCACCGTAGACCCGAAGACGAAGCCCGGGTCGTGGGGGAAGGCCGCGCGGTTGTCGCGGTTGGTGGCCGAGCCGGTGATCACCTGCACCGTGCGCCCCCGCTCCTTCGCCCGCCACGCGGCCAGGAGCCGCCCCAGCCCGGCCGCCGAGGCGGAGAAGGTGGGCCCCACCACCTGCAGGGTGTTCGGCACCCGCGCGCCCAGCAGCCGGTCGCGCTCGGCCAGCGCGGTGAGGAGGGCGCGCGGATGCACCCCGGCCGTCGACACCTCGCCCACCAGGTACACCAGCCGGTACTGCGGGTGCTTGGCGTCGGGCGCGCGCGTGCCGGCGGCGCGGAAGAGGAGCACGCCGGGCGCCGCGTCGCGCGCCGCCGAGTCGCCGCGGCTCGCCCAGGGGAGCCACATCCGGTCGATCACGTACCCGGCCCGCTCATGCGCCCGGCGCAGCGCCTCCAGCGTGGCGTCGTAGACCCAGTCCTCGTGCGAGTCGACCGGGTCGGGGAGGGTGGCCACCATCACGCCGAGCTGCGCCGGCCCGTACGCCGACGCGGCCGGGGCGGAGGCGGTGTCGCCCAGGCTCAGCGCGAGCAGCCGCGCGCCCATCCGGTCGTATTTCCCGGCCGGCGGCGAGGCGTCGCCGTCGGCGCGGGAGCCCTGCGCGGACGCCTCGCCGGCGCCCCCCGGGGCGGCGTTCGCGCCGGAGCGCAGGGGGCCGCCGCCCAGGGCGCCGGCGAGCAGGCCGAAGGCGAGGAGGGCGGCGCCGAGGCCGCCGGCTGCCGAACGGGTTTCGGACATGAGGGGATCCCGCGGTGGTGCGTGGACGGGCGCTGGAGGACTGCCTGGGGGAAGGCACGGCGGAGGCGGAACCGGCGGAAATCGTTGCTCCGCAATGTAGTCGAGTCGCCCGCGCCCGCCAAGGCCCGGCCCGAAGGGGGCGCACGGGCGCGGCGCGGCCGGACCCGGTGCGTCACGCGGTCGTGGAGGAAACGGAGCGGCGTGGGGCGGCCCCTGCCGTTGTTCTCCGGCCCCTTGTGGACGGTCTCGTCCGGCGCATTTCCCGGGCGGCGGCAGGGCTCTTGCACCGGGCGGGCGGCATGTACACTTCGTGCATCTTTCTCCTCTCCCCCGCCTTCGCGGGGGGCAAGCGCGGCCAGCTGGTGCTGCGCGACGGGGCGTCGTTCCCGCTGGCCAGGCGGCTGCGCAAGCCGGGCGGCGCGCCGCTGGGCGACGTCTTCAGCTTCCTCAGCGGGCTCTACTTCCGGGGAAAGATGGCGTACGTGCGCCGCTTCGCCGTGCCGCCGCGGCCGGGGCTCCCGGGGGCGCTGGTGATCACCCCCACCCGCGGGCTGGTGACGCCCGAGTCGCGCATCGGGGTGGAGGAGCTGCGCGAGTTCGCGGCGGGGGCGGTGGAGCTCACCAATCCAGGCTACCGCAACCCGCTGGAGACGCACGCCCGCGCGCTGGCCGAGGCGTGCCCCGACACGCGGATGGTGCTGCTGGGGAGCATCGCCTCGGGGAAGTACGTCGACGTGCTGGCCGGCATCTTCGGGGAGCGGCTGGTGTTCCCCAGGGACTTCGTGGGGCGCGGCGACATGAGCCGGGGCGGGCTGATGCTGCGCGCCGCCGAGTCCGGCGAGGAGCTGGAGTACCTGCCGGTGCTGGGCGCGCGCCGCCACGGCGCCCGCCCGCCCAGGCTCGAGCCGCGGCGCTGGAAGAACAGGAAGAGGACAGGGGAGGAGAGCGCGGGAGAGCAGGGCGGATGAATCCGCTGCAACGACCACACGAAGTCCGCCTGCGCGGACTGCAGGCGGCAGCGCAATCCGCGCTGGCAGGGCACGCGATGGGCTGATGCGCGTCGTCGGCAACGCACCGCCGTCAGCCTCGCACCGGCTCAGCCGCGAGCGAAGCGAGCCACCGTCCCTCCCCCGTGCTGTTCGGGGGAGGGACCGGCGCGCAGCGCCAGGGAGAGGGCTCCCGCCGCGACCGCGGCAACGCCCGTCCGAGCCCGCCGCACCGGCGCGACCCGCGAGGAGAAGCGCCCTCCGCGGTTGAACGTGGCGGCGCAAGGGTTTACCTTTCCCCTGAATGGACGTGGACGGACCCCGCCATCGCTTCATCCTTCTCCCGAGACAATCCCCGTGACGCGAATCCTCGCCGCCGCCCTGCTGGGGCTTTGCCTGGCCGTGCCCGCGGCCCACGCCCAGGCGCCGCGGATCACCGAGCGGGGCGACCCGTCGGTGCGCGACGACACCCTCTACCGTCTGGCGGTGAAGCCCGCCGACTACCCCGACGAAGACGCGGTCACCATCCTCGACGACGGTGTGGTGATCGTCAACGCCGACGGCACCGACTCGCGCACCTACCGCACCATCGCCCAGGTGCTCACCCCCGACGCGGTGGAGGGGCTGGCCGAGCGCACCTTCAGCTACGACGGCACCCGCCAGCGCTTCCGGCTCAACTGGGCGCGGGTGATCGGCGCGGACGGCCACGTGATCTCCGCGAAGCCCGAGCACGACCAGGAGAGCGCGGCCCCGGTCTCGGAGAGCTCGCCGGTCTACACCGACCAGAAGATCCGCCGCATCACCATGGGCGGCGTGGTGCCGGGGGTGATGGTGGACTACAGCTACACCATCGAGAACATCAAGCCGCTGATCCCCGGCGACTTCCTGGGGAGCTGGAGCGTGCACACCGGGCAGCCGGTGCGCCGCTCGCGCTACGTGGTGGAGGTCCCCGCGTCGCTGCAGCCGCGCATCCGCGAGACGAACCTCACCTTCCGCCGCGGCGAGCACCGGGTGGGCGGGGCGGTGGTGTACGACTGGACCACCGCCGAGGTGCCGAAGATCGAGCCGGAGCCGTTCATGGCCGACTCCAACGGTGTCTACATGAGCATCCTGCTGGGGGGGAACACCACCTGGCAGCAGATCGCCCGCTGGTACCACGGGCTCGAGGAGGGGCGCTACGCCCTCACCCCCGAGCTCGAGGCCAAGGTGGCCGAGGTGGTGAAGGACGCCCGCACCCTCGACGACTCGCTGCGCGCGGTGCACCGCTGGGTCGCGCAGGACTTCCGCTACGTCTCGCTCTCGCTGGGGATCGGGGGATACCAGCCGCGCCTCCCCGCCGCGGTGCTGCAGACGCAGTACGGCGACTGCAAGGACAAGGCGACCCTCTTCATCGCCGTGGCGCGGCGGATGGGGGTGAAGGCGTACCCGGTGCTGCTCAGCTCCTCCGGCAACGTGAACCGGGCCTTCCCCTCCATCGAGCAGTTCGACCACATGATCGCCGCGGTGGAGCGGCCGGGGGGCGGCTACACCTTCCTGGACCTGACCTCCGACCTCACCCCCTACGGCTCCGTGGTCCCCAGCTACCAGGGCGAGTTCGGCCTGGTGGTCCACCCCGACGGCACCGGCGAGGAGATCACCTTCCCCCTCGACGCGCCCTCGGGGAACCGCCGCGAGACGGTGATCGCCGGCTCGCTCGGCGCCGACGGCGTGTTCAGCGGAACCATGACGGCGCTCACCACCGGTGCGCTGCAGTACCGGATGCGCAGCGCCTTCTCCAGCCGGCTCACCCCCACGCAGCGGCGCGACCTGGGGCGCACCCTGGCGCAGGGGCTCTTCGACGGCGCCAGCGCCGACAGCCTGGAGATCTTCGACGGGCGCGACCTGCGCGCCACCCCGCAGACGCGCGTGTGGGTGAGCGGCGGCCGCGCCGCCAGCCGCTCGGGCGAGACGCTGATCCTGACCCTGCCGCTGGGGAACGGGCAGAACGACGAGCTGGTGGCGCAGCTCGAGGCGGCGCCCAAGCCGCGCCGCTTCCCCATCGACGTGGCCGCGGTGATCGGGCCGGTGGAGTCGGTGAGCGAGTTCCGGCTCAAGCTCCCGGCCGGGTACCGGGCGCGGCTGCCGGAGAACGTGCACGCCACCAGCGTGTTCGGCAGCTACGTGGCCGAGTACGCGCAGAGCGGGGGCGAGCTGCGCATCGTCAAGCGCGTCTCCGGCGCGCGCGGGGTGCAGCCGCCCTCGGCGGTGGGCACGCTGGTGGGGTGGCTGCGGGAGATGTCGAAGGACGACGCCCGCTTCATCGTGCTGGAGCCCGTGAAGCCCTGACGCCTGCCGCGCCGCCGGCACGCCCGTGCCGGCGGCGCGCGTCCCGGGGCCCTCGCGCCCCGCGGACGGGAAACAGAAGAAGCTTGTTCTCCGGTGGGCACCGCCTCATCTTGCGGATGACCCCCATTACCTGCCTTTCGAGCCCGTCCCGTTCACCGGCCCCGCAGCTGCCAAGGTGTCCGCGAAGATCGTGCTCCTCGTGGACTCGCACGAGGACAGCCGCACCATCTACACCGCCATCCTGGAGCATCACGGCTTCGCGGTGGTGGCCACGTCGTGCGCGGACGACGGCCTGAAGCTCTCGCGCCAGCGGCGCCCGGACCTGATCGTGGTGGAGTTCGCGCCGCCGCGGCAGGCGAGCCTGGCGCTGGTGCGGGCCTTCCGCAGCGACACCGCCACCGCCGGCGTCCCCGTGGTCGCCCTCAGCACCACCCTGGGCGACGCCGACCGCGACCTGCTCCTGGCCGAGGGGATCGCCGCCTACATGGTGAAGCCCTGCCCTCCCCTCACCCTCCTCGCCGAAGCCCGGCGCCTGCTCGGCAACTGAAGCAACAGCATTTCACGCAGAGACACAGAGGCACGGAGAAAAGCCGCGGCTTCTCTCCGTGCCTCTGCGTCTCTGCGTGATGCTTTTCAGTCTTCCTCGTAACGCACGCACTGCACCTCGTACCACCGCCCGCCGATGAAGCGCGGCGGCTCCCGGCATGGGAGGGCGGGACCAGGGCCGCCGTCGGCGTAGAGCAACGTGTATCCCCAACCCATCGATAGGGTGAAGAGGAGACCTCCGTCGACGGGAACGACGCGCTTGATTTGCAGGGGCCGGAACCACTTGCCGAAGGGCCCGTCCGGCAGCACCTGGAGCTCCGGCGCAGAAGCGCTGCGAGGCGCCGCCGCGAACCCGGCCCGGATCTCGGCCGCGAGCGCATCGAATACCTCCTGGTTGGCCGCCACGTGCAGCTCGATCGCGACGCGCCGGGCAGGCCCCATCAGCCCCGCCATGGCCACGAGCATCACGAACGCGGCCATCAGGGAGCGCACGGCCGCGCGCGTGCGGTCCAGCAGCGCGAAGCAGAAGAGCGCCATGCCGCCCGCCGGCAGCAGGAACACGCCGGCGATGAACATCGCCACCATCCACGTGGCACCGCCAAGGGCCGCCAGCAGCGGGTTCGCGGCCAGAAGCGCGCACCCCGCCGCGCACATCCCGAACGCCACCCGCCGCGCGCGCACCGAGCGCCTGCGCTTCGCCTCGGAGGAGCGGACCAGCGCGTCGAAGGGCGGCGGCATCACCGCGTCGGCGGAGGGAGGGACGAGCGCCAGGTGCGCGCCTCCCGCGGCGCTCACGACCGGGTCCGCACGGTGACGGCAGACGCTCTTCCCGCCGGCTCGTCCGCGGGGCACATCCGGGTCAGCTCGGCCCGGCGCGCGCGCACCGCCGCGACCGCGCGCGCGCGGCCGAGGCTCCACGCCCGCCAGTCCTCGCCCGCACCGCTCCACTCGCGCAGCAGCAGCCGGGCGACGGGGCAGCGGCCCTCCGCCGGCACCGCGTCCATCCGCCGCAGCAGGACGGGAACGGCGTCGCCGCTCAGCGACGCGGCGTAGAAGGCGTCGAAGCGCACCACCGCCTGCTCGCGCGCGGCGTTCACGCGCACGATCAGCGCGTCGGGGCTGGCCACGTGCAGCAGCACGATGGTCTCCACCGCCGCCGTCACCGCGCCGAAGGCGAAGCGCTCGCGCCGGCCGCGCAGCACCGTCCAGCAGAACCAGCCGAACACCGCCGTCAGCCAGAGCATGAAGGCGGTGGTGTAGACGCGCAGCTCGGTGAGCCCGTAGGCGCTCTGGTAGAGCCGCATCCGGTGCAGCGCGGAGAGGATGATCACGAACACCAGCCCCACCATCGCCCCCGCCGCCAGGCGGAAGACGCGCACCGCGCGCGGGTCCTCGCCGCGGGTCAGCCAGTGCACCGTCATCAGCAGCGGCAGCACCAGCCCCGCCACCATGCAGAGCTCGAAGAACCCGCGCCGCGCGTACGCGGAGAAGGTCACCGTTCCCGGCGCCAGCAGGTCGCCGTAGCTCCCGAAGAAGTGCGGGAGCTGCAGCACCACGAAGGTCAGGAAGAGGAGGTCCAGCAGCCCCAGCACCGTCGCCGTCTCCACGATCCCCAGGTGCGGCCTCCGCGGCTGCGCCTCCGCCGCCGGGTCGCCCTCCGCCACCACCGGGACCGCGGGGGGCGATGGGATGACGAGCGCGCGCAGCACCCCCGCCGCGCCCCAGGCGAACACCAGCGCGAGGCCCAGGTGCGAGGTGGCGAGCGGCAGGTCGAGGTTGAAGGTGCGGCCGATCAGCCGGTCGAAGCCCGCGTCCGCCGCCATCAGCAGCGAGCCGAAGAGGAGGAGGAGCGGCAGCGCCAGCGCGGCGCCTCGCCCCACGGCCAGCGCATGGCGCGTCCAGCCCCCTTCGCCGCGGAGCTCGCGCCACTTCACGTCGCGGCCGACGAGGAGCCCCGCGCCGCAGGTTGCTTCGAACACCGCCTCCAGCAGCGCGGCGCAGTAGCGCGCCAGCCCGGCCACCCGCACGCTGCCGCCGCGCGCGCGGTGCACGGCGAGCCCCAGGATCACGCAGAGCGCGGTGAGGTCCAGCGCCTTGAGCGTCGGCGAGTCGCGCCACGACATCAGCGCGGCGACGGAGAGCGCCACCGGGATCCAGCCGACCACCGCGTCGTCGGTGTCGGCCCAGCGCTGCAGCCCGGCGGCGGCGGCGACCAGGAGCGCGGTCCACAGGGTCAGGTTCAGCCCCCAGGGCGCGGGGCGCAGCAGCGCGTCGCCGGTCGCGCCGAGCACGAGTGCCGCACCGGCGACGGCGATCCCGTTGCGGGTACGCGGGCTGAGCGGCGCGCGCGCGGGGACGGCGAGCGCGGGAAGGGTCTCGGCGTTCATGCGGCGGATGCTTCGGAGGAGGACGCGCGCTCCACACCCGGGCGCGCAATCGGGGTGTAGCCGCGCTCCTCGCCCGTGTCCGGGAAGGAGCCGCGGCCGAAGAAGACGTTCGCCGCGAGCGGGCGCAGCAGCGGCGAGCGCAGTGCCGCGCAGCCGAGCTCCACCAGCAGGGGCGAGCGCACGGTCGAAAGCACGCGCCGCAGCGCCAGGCGCGAGGCGAAGCGCCGGCGGAAGTCGGTGCCGGAGTACGGCGCCAGCACGGCCTCGTCCCCCGTCGCCAGGTATTCGGCGGTGACGCGGGCGGCGAGGGCGGAGAGGCGGATGCAGGGGTCCAGTCCGCCGGCGGTGAGCGGCGAGACCGCGCCGGCCGCGTCGCCCACCAGCAGGCCGCGCGCGCAGGCGATCCGCGGCAGCACGCCGCCCACGGGAATGCGCCCGCCGCGCCGCTCGTCCGCCTCGCGCCCGAGCAGGCCGAAGCGGTCGTCCACCCGCGCCCGGAAGCGGCGCAGCGCCTCCGCCGGCCGGAAGCGGTCCGCATGCCCGCCGACGCCCACGTGCACCTCCTCGCCGTCCGTCACCACCCAGGCCAGGTAGCCGGGCGCCAGCTCCGGATCGAGCCAGCAGTGGAAGCACGGCGCGCCGGGAGAGGCCACCCGGAACACCTCCTCCACCCCCACGATCCACCGCCGGTTCGCGGAGAGGCCGAGCGACCCGGCGACGCGGCTCTGCGCCCCGTCCGCGCCCACCAGGAAGCGGGCGCGCACGCTGGCGCCGCGGCCGCCGCGCTCCAGCAGCACCACCGAGCCCTCCCCGTCGTCCAGGCACCCGGCGAAGCGGGTGAGCGGGGACCACTCCACCCCGGCGGCCAGGCACCCGTCCAGCATCCGCCGGTAGAGCGCGCCCATCCGCCCCACACGGAACTCGGTGTGGGGGCTCTCCAGCTCCAGCGCCCGGTCGCGCGGGGAGTAGAGCATCACCCGGCTCACCGGCGGGCCCAGGCAGTCGTCCGGGAGCGCGAAGTCCTCCAGCGTGCGGCGCACGAAGATCCCCGTGGTGTGCACCGCCCGGTCGACGTCGGCCTTCTGGTCCGCCAGCAGCACCGCGAGCCCGCGCTCGCCCAGGCGGCGCGCCGTCTCCAGCCCGGCCAGCCCGGCGCCGATCACCACCGCGTCGCAGGTGCTCATCCGCGCACCTCCGCGCGCGCGGCCGGCGGCGAGTCCGTCAGCCGGAAGGGAATGCGCGGGTGCAGCAGGCTGTTCTCGTGGCCGATCAGCAGGTGCGTGACCGGATCGGTCTCGGTCAGCAGCAGCTCCGACGCGCGCGACTCCGGCGCCACGTCGAAGACGATCGAAGTCGTGTACGACTCGCCGGGGCGAAGCGGCTGCGTGAGCGGCGGCTGGCGCCCCTCGACGGCTTCGAACCCCGCCTGTCCCGGCCCGGAGCGGTAGAACGGGTGGCCCTCGGCGTCCAGCAGCAGGGCCGCGCGGGGATTGGGATAGAGGGGAGAGTCGTCGCGGCGGGGTGAGGTGGTGCGCGGATCGAACCAGACCTTCAGCGTCACCACCTCAAAGGTGCCGCGGGCGGAGCCGAGCGCCGCCACGCGCCGCGAGCCTGCCACCGAATAGGCGAGGTGGCAGTCGATCTCGCAGAAGTACTTCGCGTTCCCCGGCTCCACCACCCGCGGCCGGGCGGCGAGGGAGGTGCCGACCAGGATCAGCAGGTACGCGCCGGCCACGGCCGCCGCGGCGAGCCCCGCCCGCCCCGCGGCGACGGGCTTGCGCCGCGCCAGCATCACCACGCAGGCGCCGCCCAGCGCCGACAGCAGCGCGCCCGTGCCCAGGAACGCCAGGATCGACAGCACCGCGCTTCCCTGGAAATTGAACATCGGCTGCATCGCTACAGCTCCGCGTTTTCGGTTGATGGTCTCGCGTCCAGCAATCCGGCCCTGCCTTTCCCCCGACGTGTCCGCGAAGGCGGACTGTGTGCAGTCGTAGCGGCGACTTCAGTCGCCTCGTCTCGCGTCGCCTCGCCCCGCCTCTCCACCTCCCACGAACCTCATCCCGCCCCCTCTGCCGCCCACCGTTCCTACGCCGTCGCCTTCTCCTGCACCCGGCCGAACCTCCGCTCGCGGCGCTGGAACTCGGCGACCGCCTCGGCGAGGGTGGCGGCGTCGAAGTCGGGCCACATCCGCGGGGTGAACCAGAGCTCGGCGTAGGCGCACTCCCAGAGCAGGAAGTCGCTCAGCCGCTGCTCGCCGCCGCTGCGCACCAGCAGGTCCACGTCCGGCGCGGGCTCCCGCGCGCCCACGGCCGCGCCGAGGAGCGCCTGGAACTCGGCGCGCTCCACCTCGCGCCCCGCGGCGAGGGCGGCCGCCCGCAGGATCGCCTCGCGCGCCGAGTAGTCGATCGCCAGCCGCAGGTGGAGCCGGGGGCCGCCCGCGGTGGCCGCCTCCGCCCCGGCGATGGCGCGCGCCAGCACCTCGGGAAGGCGGTCGCGGCGGCCGACCACCGTCAGACGCACCCCGTTCTCGATCAGCCGCTCCGTCTCGCTCGCCAGGTAGCTGCGGAAGAGGCGCATCAGCGCGCCCACCTCGCGCGGCGGCCGCTGCCAGTTGTCGGAGCTGAAGGCATAGAGGGTCAGCGTTCCCACCCCCAGCCCCGGCGCGGCCTCGACCACGCGCCGCACCGCCTTCGCCCCCGCGCGGTGACCGGCCACGCGCGGCAGCCCCCGCGCGTTCGCCCAGCGTCCGTTGCCGTCCATGATCACGGCCACGTGCATCCCGGTTGGCGCCACGATACCCAAAGTGCTCTGCATCGCAAAGTTCGCGGGTGAAAAAAAAGGCCTCGGCCGTCAGCGGTCGCGGACGGCCTGGATGATGGCCTCCATGTGGTCCAGGTAGCGGCCCAGCGCGCCCCGGCCCTCGTCGGTCAGGCGGAACTCGGTGCGGGGGACGCGGCCCTCGAACGTCTTGGTGCACTGCACGTAGCCGGCCTCCTCGAGCTTGCGGGCGTGCACGCTCAGGTTGCCGTCGGTGAGCGACAGCATGTCCTTCAACTCGTTGAAGGCGAGCGACTCGTTCACCGCCAGCGCGCTCACGATCGCCAGCCGCACCCGCTCGTGGATCAGCCGGTCCAGCTCGGGGGCGGCGGTCTCCGCGCCCCCCGCCACGCTCCTGAGCCGCTCGGCCGCGCTCGCGCGCGCCATCCTCGCCTCAGCCACCGTACCTCCTCGCGATCACCGTTCCGAACACCACGTGCAGCGCGCCGAACCCCACGGCCATGAAGGCGTCGCCCCACGCCGCGGGGGCGAGCAGCGCCGCGACCCCCAGGAGCATGGAGCTGAATCCCATCACCGGCACCACCCGCACCGAGTTGGTCCCCGCCCCCACGATCCCCGCGCCGTAGAGCAGGAGCCAGAGCCCCGGGAGCATTCCCGCCATCCCCGCGCGGAAGAGCACCAGGGTGAGCACCGCGCCGGCCACCAGCGGCGGGGCCAGCGAGAGCACGAACTTGCGGCCGGGGCCGGAGCGGATGGGCTCGCCGATGGCGCGCGCCTTCATCCCCGTGGTCACCACCCCGATCCCCATCGCCACCACGGCGGCCACCGACCAGGTCGCCAGCCAGTTCTCGGGGCTGGCCTGGCGCGAGGCGAGCCACGCCGCCAGCACACCGGTGATGCCGATCACCACCTGCCCCCACCCCGACACGGCGGTGAAGCTCCCGGCGCGCTCCATCGTCTGACGGATGAAGGCCAGGTTGTCCATCGCGCGCTCGTGCAGCGGCTCGAGCGGCGGCTCCTCCGGCGGCCTGCGGAACGGGATGATCTTCGCCATGGTGCGTACGATGCGCGGTTTACAGTCGCCTGTCAAGTGCTTTGTCATACAAAGCAAAGCGTGTGCCCGTGCGCGGCAGCCCCAGGCGGGCGGACGATGCGTCTGGCTCGTGAGCGCATGCTTCACCCAGCGGCGTACCCCGGCCGGCTCGGCAATCATAGGTCATGAAGCCTGACTGCCTATGATAGGCGGTTCGCCGATCATTGCGCCCCTGCTTTCAGCGCGTCCGGAGAGACTCCGAAGGCGACCAGCACGGCACCGGTGGGGCGATAGTACACGCTGCGGCCGACGGTGCGCGTCTGGCGCAGGAGCCGGCGTTCGACCAGCCGCTGCACCAGGTCGCTGGCCGAGGGCTGGGACAGCTTGAGCAGGCGCGCCGCATCCGTCACGCGAAACTCGGGGTCGGCGCCGCCGTGCCCGGCCACGAGCCCCGCCAGGTGCTCGAAGTCGTTCGGCGACACGCGCGAGCGGAACTGCCGCTGGTAGTCGACCGCCGCGTGGCGCAGCACCTCCGCCTGGGTCATGGGGGCGACCGAGCGCACGCCCAGGACCCGGTCGGCCGCGTCGCTCAGGAGCCGGAGGAAGTTGCGCAGGTCTCCCTGGTACAGCGCGTAGAGCCCCGCGGCCTCGCGCGGAACGATCGGCTCCACCAGCGCGCGCCCCTCGACCCGGAGATGCTCGTACCGCCGCTCCAGCAGCTGCTCGATCTCCGCCGGGGTGAGCGGCCGCAGGACGTCGGCGGCCGGGAAGATCCCGCCGACCTGGTCGTAGACGCGAAAAAGGTCGTCCTCGATCCCGGTGGCCCCGACGAAGACCCAGTGCGCTCCCGGGAGCAGAAGATAGTCGCGCAGGTCGCGGAGCAGGAGCGCGGTCTCCCGAGCGCGCCCTCCCGTGAGGTTCTCCAGGTTGTTGACGTGCAGCAGCACCGGCCGGGAGAGCTCTTCGGTCACGCGCCGCAGCGCCTCGCCCAGGTGCTCGTAGAGCGCGTCCCGCGGCGCCTGGGGCGGAACGAACGTCCGGGTGACGCCGCCGGCCACGCCGAACACCGACACCGACCCGCCGCGGATCTCTCCTCCCTCGAGCCATTTCACCGTCCGCTTCCAGAATTTCCCCTGCTCGTTGTCGAGCCCCGCGGCAGACCGGATGCGCACGATGGTCCGGAGCACGTCGGCCACGAAGGTCGCGAGCGACGTCTCCTGCGTGATCCGGATCGGGTGCTCGTACGTGGCGACGCTCAGGGCGGCGGCGTCGGTCTTCACCCGGTTGACGAAGCTGGTTTTTCCCACCCCGGGATCGCCCTCCACGATGGTGCGCGTGTGGGGATCGCTCACCACCCGCCGCTCGATCCGCCGCAGCTCCTCCTCACGGCCGACGAACAGCGACATCGGGTGATCGCCGTCCGTCGGCTTCAGCTCGTCCTGGAAGAACGGGCTGCTCCGCAGGCCATAGGGCTCCCAGAGCCGCGAGACGTCCATTGCCCCCTCGCTGACGAGTATCATCGGGCATGAAGGTGATGTGTCTATGATAGACGTGGTGCCTATGATAGGCAAGTGTCCTGTGCCCCCTGTGATTTCGCCCCTCGAGCCTTTGACCCATCGGTCGAGGTTCGGCAGCACGGCGGAAGCGCGGGTGAGCACCTCGTCGGGATAGCCGAAGGCGCGCTCGTCCGCCGCAGCTCCTCCTCATGGCCGACGAACAGCGACATCGGGTGATCGTCGTCCGTCGACTTCAACTCGTCCTGGAAGAACGGGCTGCTCCGCACGCCATAGGGCTCCCAGAGCCGTGAGCTGTCCATTGCCCCTCGCTGGCGAGTATCATCGGGCATGAAGGCGAAGTGCCTATGATAGACAGAATGCCTATGATAGACAAGTGTCCTGTGCCTCCTATGATTCGCTCCTGAGCCTTTGACCCATCGGTGAGGTTCGGCAGCACGGCGGAAGCGCGGGTGAGCACCTCGTCGGGGTAGCCGAGGGGCGCGCTCGTCCGCCGCAGCTCCTCCTCATGGCCGACGAACAGCGACATCGGGTGATCGCCGTCCGTCGGCTCCAACTCGTCCCGGAAGAACGGGCTGCTCCGCACGCCATAGGGGCTCCCGGAGCCGTGGGACGTCCATTGCCCCCTCGGTGGCGAGTATCATCGGGCATGAAGGCGAGGTGCCTATGATAAACATGATACCTATGATAGGCATATGTCCTGTGCTGCCTATGATACGCCTATTGTGCTTCGATCCATCGATCGAGGTTCGGCAGCACGGCGGAAGCGCGGGTGAGCACCTCGTCGGGGTAGCCGAGGGCGCGCTTGATGGAGATGTCGCGCTGCACCGGGTTCTTCTCGCGCTCCAGCGAGAGCACGCGGCGGCGGCCGAGCTCGCGGACGTAGTAGATGGCGTTCGTCGGCACCGGCCAGTCGCTGCCGTGCAGGGTGCGCGCGGTGAGCTCCGGGTCCTTCGCGAAGCGCGGCAGGTGGGGGAAGCGCGAGAGGTTGCTGATCCCCGAGTTGTCGGCCCACAGGCGCAGGAACTCGCCGAGCCACCGCTTGAGCAGCGGCACCTGGTCCTCGTCGCGCGCGTAGGTCACCGGGGCGGCGGTGTGCGCGACGATGATGGGCACCCCGGCGCGCAGCGGGCGCTCCAGCAGGCGCAGGTCCTTCAGCCGCGCGTCGACCTGCGCGAAGGTGTTCTCGCTCCCTCCGCTGTGCGAGAGGATCGGGATCCCCGCCTCGGCCAGCCGCGCGTAGAACGGATCGAGCGCGGGGTCCGACGCGTCGATGCGCTGCGTGGCGGGGAGCCACTTGATCAGCACCGCGCCCCCCTCGATGCACTCCTCCAGCCGCTCCAGCGCGTCCGCCCGGTGCGGGTTCACCGAGGGCCCGGGGAGGAGCTCCGGGTGCCGCCGGCACGCCTCGAACACCCATGCGGGGGGGATGATGGACTGCGAAAGCCCCTCGTCCAACCTCCCGCGCGCGTCGTACACCCCGTCGAAACCGAGCGCGACGGCGTGGTCCAGCTCGCTCGCGCGGACGCGGTCGGCCAGGCGCGCGGCCCAGTCCTGGTCGAACGAGGTGGCGAGATGCTCCTCCGTGATTCCGTGGAGGCGGCGGAGAATGCGGAACGCCAGCCGCTTCGCCAGCGCGGGCGAAGTCCAGCAGCCGGAGCCCTCCGTGCCCACGCCCGCCAGGTGCGTGTGGACGTCGATCTTGAGCGGGCGACGGGTCATCGCGGCCCGCCGGCAGGGCTCGCGACGAGGCGAGTGAGCTCGCCGCTACAGCGGCACGCAGTCCGCCTGCGCGGACACCAACGGCCAACGATCATCGGCGGGATGATGGGGAGAGCGTGAGGGCGCCGGTGGAGGGTGCGGCAGCGTCGGTTGACGGTGAGCGGATCGCCCCTCCGTGCGATTCGATCCAGGCGGCGGCGCGGGCGATCGCCGGCTCCGCGAACCCGGTGCTCCAGTGCGTGGCGCCGGGGACTACCAGCAATTCGGAGGATGGGATCAGCTCGGCCAACCGCCGCCCCTGCGCGGACGGGACGAGCCGGTCGCCGGCGCCGTAGACGAGCAGGACGGGAACGCGGACCTTTGCGGCGGCGCGGTCCAGGTCGAGGCGGGCGAGCAGGGCCCGGATCGCGGCGACGTAGGCGAAGGGCGCGCCCGGCTGCGCGGCGCCGCGAATCGGGTAGGCGCGGCGCTTCAGCGGACCGACGGCGGGGACCATCCCCCACAATCCGTAGTGCCGCCGCTGGGTCAGCGTCGCCAGCCGGAGGAAGCCGCGCAACTCGCCGAGGGCCGTCCTCGCGCCGAGGGAGATGGAGGTCGGCGCGGAGATCGCCACACCGCTCGCCGCGTGCGCCACCGAGCCCTCCGCCAGCGCGTGCAGCACCAGCGACCCGCCGAAGCTGTAGCCCACGAGGTGGAGCGGGAGTGCCGGGCGGCCGCGCTCCGCCACCGCCACCGCGGCGGCGATGGCGGTGGGGACGACCTCCGGCGAGAAGAGGGTGGTGCTGCCGGCGCCGTGGCCGTCCACGTCGAAGGCGAACACCTCCACGCCGCGGCGGACGAGCGCCTCGAACAGGGCGAGCTGCGGATAGAGCGCGTCGTTCCCCGCGCCGTGCGCGGCGACCACCCTCGCCCGCGGCGCGCGCGGAGTCAGGCGCCACGCCTCCACCTCGCCGCCGGCCTCGGGGCGGGGGTAGCGGACGCGCTCCAGCCGCGCGCCCTCGGCGTCCATCCACCGCCGCAGCCGCCCGATCCAGCTCGCCGGCGGCATCAGGCCCCCGGCGCGGAGGCGGACTGGTGCGCGTCTCCCCCCATCCACCCCTTCTCGTCCTCGGCCGGCTCGTTCCCGGCGGCTTCGGCGGTGCGCGCCTCGCTGTGCTCCGCGCCGGGAGGGCCGTAGCCGCCCGGGCGCAGGTCGGGCGCCACGTCGCCGGTGATCAGGCGCGCGCCGCGCTGCCAGGTCACGTAGCTCCACGCCCACTGGATGAACACCGACACCCGGTTGCGGAAGCCGATCAGGAAGAGGATGTGGATGAAGAGCCACGCCCCCCACGCCAGGAACCCGGTGAGCCTCAGCCGCCCCGACTCGAGCACCGCCGCGCGCCGGCCGATGGTGGCCATGCTCCCCTTGTCGCGGTAGCGGAAGGGCGTCCGCGGCGCGCCGCGCAGGTCGGCCAGCAGGTTGCGCGCGGCGTGGCGCCCCTGCTGCATCGCCACCTGCGCCACGCCGGGGAGCTGCTTCCCGTCCGCCCCCGCCAGCGCCGCCAGGTCGCCGATCACGAACACCCGCGGGTCGCCGGGGAGGGAGAGGTCCGGCTGCACCTCCACCCGGCCGACGCGGTCCGTCGGGGTGTCGAGCCGCTTCCCCAGCGGACTGGCGGTGACTCCCGCCGCCCAGACCACGTTGCGCGCGCGGATCAGCTCCTCGCCCACCCACACGCCCCCGTCCTCGATCTTCGTCACCACCGAGTCGAGCCGTACCTCCACGCCCATCTTCTCCAGCGTGCGGCGGGCGTACTCCGAGAGCCGCGGGTCGTAGGCGGCCAGCACCCGCGGCCCGCCCTCGAGCAGGATGATGCGCGAGCTGGCGGGGTCGATGTGGCGGAAGTCGCGCACCAGCGCCTTGCGCGCGACCTCCGTCATCGCCCCCGCCGTCTCCACCCCGGTGGGCCCCGCGCCGACGATCACGAAGGTGAGCAGCGCGCGGCGCTCGGCGTCGTCTTCCTCCTGCTCCGCCGCCTCGAAGGCCAGCAGGAGGCGGCGGCGGATCTCGGTGGCGTCTTCCACCGTCTTCAGGCCGGGGGCGATGGGCTCCCACTCGGGGTGGCCGAAGTAGGCGTGGGTGGCGCCGCTGGCCACCACCAGGTAGTCGTAGGGGATGATGGAGCCGTCGGCGAGCAGGAGCTGGCGCGCGGTGCGGTCCACGTCCATCACCTCGCCCATCACCACCTCGGCGTTGCGCTGGCGGCGCAGCACGCTGCGGATGGGCGCGGCGATGTCGGCCGGCGAGAGCGCGGCGGTGGCGACCTGGTAGAGGAGCGGCTGGAAGAGGTGGTGGTTGCGCCGGTCCACCAGCGTGAGCGTGACCGGCGCCCGCCGCAGCGCGCGCGCCGCCCAGAGCCCGCCGAAGCCGCCGCCCACCACCACCACGTTGGGTACCGCCAGCACGCGCGTCGCCACGCCCCCGTCTCCCGTCCGCAGGTCGCCTTGCCCCGACTCTCCCACCCGACCAAGATACGGACGCGGCACCCCGGTGGGAACGCGCCGCCCCTCCGAACCCCCGGCCGGTGCGGCAATTGCAAGGGAATCAAACCATTTACGCCGATGCATGAGGTCCTGCTGAATGACGGGCACGCTCCCTCGTTACGGGCTTGCGCCCCCCAGTGAAGACGACGCCCTGTCCATGCTGGCGCGCGTGATCGGCGTGGACCGCGCCGCGGCCGCCTGGGCGCGCGCGCGCCGCGAGGCGGGCCTCGGCACGAACCACCGTGCGGCCCTGGACCCCGCGGAGCTGCTGCGGATGGCCGAGGTGCTGGTGCGCGCCGAGGGCGCCGAGCGGGCCATCGGCACCTCGCTGGCGGTGCGCTGCCGCACCTGGCTCCTGCTGAACCGCGAGGCGGAAAGAGGCGCCCGATGAGCGAGCGCAGCGACGGCGCCGCGGAACGCGAGAGCGAGGAGCGGCTGCGGGAGATCGTGGAGCTCGACCTCCTCTCCCCCGAGGTGGACGACATCCTCCAGGCTACCGTGGTGGAGGCCGCCGGGCGCCTGGGGCTGCCGCAGGCGATGGTGACGGTGGTGCTCGACCAGGCGCAGTTCTTCGCCGCGCACCACGGGCTCGACGGGTGGCAGGCCGAGTCGCGGGGAACGCCGGTGGAGTGGAGCTTCTGCGCCATCGCGGTGGCCTCGGGCGAGCCCTTCGTGGTGGAAGACGCGACCACCCATCCCCTCACGCGCGAGAACCCGCTGGTCGCCCACGAGGGGATCCGCTGCTACGCGGGGATCCCGCTGGTCAGCTCGCGCGGCCACGCCCTGGGCACGCTCTGCGTGATCGGCAAGGAGCCGCACGTCTTCAGCGACGCGGACCTGGAGGCCCTCCGCGCCCTCTCGGAACAGGCGGTGCGGCGAATCGAGGAGCGCAGGCTGCGCCCCGAATCCTGAACCGGTTCGCGCCTCTCCGCGTCTTTGCGTCTCCGCGTGAGACGCTTCCGCGAGCGCGTGTACCACCCCGGCACAGCCGGCTCCGTCGCGCACTCCGGATGCTTTCGGCAACCACCCGAAAACGGCGGAACCTGCGCGGCGCCGGATGGTATTCCAAGCTGTGCGATGCGCGGCGCGCCGCGCGTTCTTCCCGTTGACGACGTGGATGGGCGGCACTACCTTGTGCGCCCCTTCGCTCCCGGGGAGCGAGACCGGCGGCACACCTTTCCAACGCCTTGCGGCAGATGAGCTTCACCGTGGCACCCAGCGAGCTGGCGGTCTCCGGCAACGACCGGGAATGGCTCCCCGCACCGATGCGGGGGCTCGCGGCAGTGCCGGCGAAACCGGGGCGGAGATAGGCGAGGGCGCCCGAGAGCGGCGCCTCCACCCGTTCCCCGCCCGGCCGCTCCCCGCTGCGCCGGGCGTTTTGTTTCGAGGCGGGCAGAGCTTTTGCAGACCTGTGTCCTTTCGGCCCGAGCGGCCGCCTGGTGGCACAGGGAACTCCGTGGAAGGCGGATCCAGCGATAGACCACATGGCTACGGCAGCGCGCAAGACCACGAGCACCACCCCACGCAAGCGGAAGCGGACGTCTCCCCGCGGAGACGCCGAGTTCGGCGCGCCCACCGAGGACCAGTCCAGCCTCGACCAGTACCTGAAGGAGGTGAGCACCCACAAGCTGCTCACCGGCCCGCAGGAGATCGAGCTGGGCCGGCGCGCCCGGGCGGGCGACGAAGACGCGGTGAGCGAGCTGGTGCGCGCCAACCTGCGGTTCGTGATCAGCGTGGCCAAGAAGTACCAGAACCGCGGCGTCTCCCTCTCGGACCTGATCCAGGAGGGGAACGTGGGGCTGGTTACGGCCGCGCGGAAGTTCGACCCGGACCAGGGGGTGAAGTTCATCTCCTACGCCGTGTGGTGGATCCGCCAGGCGATCCTCTCGGCGCTGGCCAACCAGGGGCGCAGCGTGCGCGTGCCGCTGAACCGCGCCAGCGACCTGGCCAAGATCTTCCGCGAGCGCGAGCGGCTGAAGCAGGAGCTGAAGCGCGACCCCACGCCGGAGGAGCTCAGCGGCGCCACCGGGCTCTCGCCGGAGATCGTGGAGAGCCTGCAGACGCTGAACGCCGCCGAGATCCGCCTGGACGCGCCCATCGGCGACAGCGACGACAGCCAGCTGATGGACCGCTTCATCGCCGACGAGGCGATCGTCACCGAAGACGAGGTGGAGGAGCGGCTCCTCTCCGAGCGGGTGGAGCGGGCGCTGGGCACGCTGCAGCCCCGCGACGCCAAGGTGCTGAAGCTCTATTTCGGCCTGGAGGGCGGGCGCGAGCACACGCTGGAGGAGATCGGCGACATCCTGGGGGTCACGCGCGAGCGCATCCGGCAGCTCCGCGACCGCGCGCTCAAGCGCCTGCGCGAGGGTGAGATGGGCGAGGCGCTGGCCTCGTTCGCCGCCGCGTGAGCCTGCCGACGGCGGTCCGGCCGGGGGCACCCTTCCACACGGAGGGGTGCCCTTTGCTTTACCTGGAGACGCGCCGCCCATGCTGACGGGGACGGTGCTCCGCGCCCAGGGCGGCGTGTACGAGGTGGAGACGGCGGACGGCGTGACCGAGGCGGTGCTCCGCGGCAAGCTGAAGCGCGACGAGCGCAGCGGCGACCGGGTGGTGGTGGGCGACCGCGTGGACCTCGCGCCCGAGGCGAGCGGCGAGCGCACCGTCTGGGCGATCCAGAAGGTGCACGAGCGCACCTCGGTGCTCGCCCGCCGCGCCCCGGGAAAGGCGCCGCGGCCGAAGGTGATCGCCGCCAACCTCGACCAGGTGCTGGTGGTCTTCGCCGCCGCCAACCCCACGCCGCACCTGCGGATGCTCGACCGCTTCCTGGTGATCGCCGAAGACGCGGGGATCCGCCCGGTGATCGTGGTCAACAAGACCGACGTCTCGGGCGAGGACGAGGCGCGCCGCACCTTCGCGCCCTACGTGGCCGCCGGGTACACGGTGATCTTCTCGGCCGCGAAGAAGGGCGTGGGGGTGGAGGAGGTGCGTGGCCGGCTCTGCGGGTGCACCTCGGCGCTGGCGGGGCCCTCGGGGGTGGGGAAGTCGAGCCTGCTGAACGCGATCCAGCCGGGGCTGGGGCTGCGCGTGGCGGAGATCTCCGAGGCGCTGAACAAGGGCCGGCACACCACCGTCACGGCGCAGCTCATCCCCCTGGAGTGCGGGGGATACGTGGCCGACACGCCGGGGCTGCGCGAGCTGGGGCTCTGGGAGATCGACCGCGACAACCTGCAGTTCTACTTCCCCGAGTTCGAGGCGGTCCGCTACGACTGCCGCTATTCGGGGTGCACCCACGTGCACGAGCCCGGCTGCGCCATCCGCGCCGCCGTCGATGCCGGCCGGGTGGACCCCGGCCGCTACGAGAGCTACCGCCGCATGATGACCGGCGAGGACGACGACGACGCCCCGTCGGCCCGCTGGTAGACGTTCGGCTTGTGCGAGCGGGGGGGAGTGCTGACCCGTGCCGGGGGCGGATTCGCCTATCGTCGTCGACGCCAACATCCTCTTCTCCGCCCTCCTGCGGATCGACAACAGCATTTCATACCACGTTGCCGAGGATCGTTCTGGTTCCCGGCTTCAACGGAAGAACTCACACGGAGTCAACGGAGTCAACGGAGAACGACTCCGCTGACTCCGTTGACTCCGTGTGAGTTCTTTTCTTTTCTTTCTGTTAGAGGACGTGAATCCCGTCAGCGGTATTCGAGCTCCTCGCGGGTCCAGATCTCGCCGCCGCGGGCGACCAGGCGGATGCGGCGGAGGTTCGCGACGGCGGCGAGCGGGTCGGCGTCGAGCACCACCAGGTCGGCGAGCTTCCCGGGCTCCAGCGTGCCGATGTCGGCGCGCCCCATCGCGCGCGCCGCGTTGCGCGTCGACGCGACCAGCACCTCCATCGGCGTCATCCCCGCCTCGCCCATCGCCTCCATCTCCGGGAACACCGACACGCCGTGCAGCGTGAGCGGGTTCCCCGCGTCCGTCCCCATCGCGATGGGAATTCCCGCGTCGCGCACGCGGCGCAGGTTGGCGTACATCGTCTGGCGCTGCGCGGTCACGCGCTGGCGGAAGGCGGCCAGCGAGGCCGCGGGGATCGCCACGGGGAGCGAGTCGGTGAGCGCGACCTTGTGGCGCGTGTCGGGATCCACGCACGCCATCGGCACGCCGGCGGCGTCGAAGTCGTGCGCGAACAGGCTCACGTAGCCGCCGGTCACCGTGAGCGTGGGGGTGTAGGTGGCGCCCGCCCGCTTCGCCAGCGCGATGAACTCGTCGTCCAGCGGCCTGTCGTCGACCGAGTGCACCAGCACGCGGGCGCCGGCGCGGAGCGCGTCCTTCGCCTGCCAGAGGTCGGTGGCGTGCACGATCAGCGGGATCCCGCCGCGCCGCGCCTCGGCCGCGGCGATGCGCAGGCGCGCCTTGAACGCGGCGGTGTCGGGCGACGTCTCCTGGACCAGGTACCACACCTTGATGGCGTCGCTGTGGTTGTGGACCATCATCCGCGCCTCCGCCAGCGCGGCCGAGTCGCTGCCGATGAACACGAACTGGCGCGCCGCGGGCACGTTCACCCAGTGGTCGATGGTGCTGAGCAGCGGCCCCGCGGCGGCCACGTGCGGCGCGGCGCTGCTCGCCTCGGCGCGCGACCGCAGCGCCCAGGTCCACGGGTAGCCGCCCACGTCGAAGGTCGCCGTCACCCCCGAGCAGAGGTAGCTGCGGAAGAAGCGCTCCGGGTGCGCCTCCAGCACCGCCACGATGCTGTCGTACGGCATCCGCGCGCGCACGTCGAGCGCGTCGGGGCGCCCGTCGGCCCACCCCGTCTGCGAGTAGTGCACGTGCGCGTCCACCAGCCCGGGCACGATCCACCGCCCGCGCGCGTCGATCACCTCCACGTCGGGCGCGAGGCGGCAGGCGCCCACGCACTCCACCTTGCCGCCGCGCATCACCACCGTGGCGTCGCGCCGCGGTGGGGCGCCGGTGCCGTCGATCACCGTGGCGTGCGTCAGCGCGAAGGCCGGCACCGGCGCGTCGCCCGGCGAGCCGAAGGCGGTGCTGACGGCCACCTTCCAGCTCCCGTCCGGCTGCCGCACCATCACCCGCTCGGAGACGCCGCGGCTGCTCCCGCCCTGCGTCACCCGGTAGCGGTAGGTGCCGTAGACCACGCCGGGGGAGAGCGGCACCACCTCGAAGTGCGTGGCGACCAGCGTGTCGGGCCAGGTGGTGTCGCGCTGCGCCGCCAGCGGCTGGTAGCCGTACTGCACGCCCCCCGGCCCCACGCGCGCCAGTCGCGGGCTCTGCAGGTAGTGGCGCAGGTACGCCGCGCGGTCGCGGTGGTGAATCGCCGCGATGTTGCCGCGGAAGAACGCGAGCGCCTGCGTGGAGTCTGCCGCGCGCCGCGCCGCGGTGTACCCGCCCGTCTGCGCGCGCAGGGGAGCCGCGGTGATCACCAGCGCGGCGGCGGTCAGGGCGATGCGTCTCATGATCTTTCAGGGATGCGGGGGAAGGATTCGGTCTACACTACGCGCCCGATCGCTCACCGGCAATCTGACGGAAGCCTCGCGCAGAGCCGCGGAGACGCAGGGAGCTCGCAGCGTCTCTCTGCGTCACCGCGTCTCTGTGTGAGTTATCTGGCGAGGTCTGCGGTCGAGGAATAGCTTCGGGGATGGACTCCAACGACTGCAAGAATGCCTTCCTCGCGGTCCTGCTCCTCGCGGCCGCGTGCGCGCCCCCCGCGGCCCCGGTGGCGGCGCCTCCGGCTCCCGTGCCGCAAGCTCCCGTCATCGTGGCGGATCCCTCGCCGTTGGAGGAGCTCACTGTCTGCGTGGTTCACGGAGGGGCGATGAGCACCGTCTCCGTTTCCTACAATCACGCAACCGGCGACTCGGTATACCAGGGGCGCAGGTTCAGGGACGCCTTCCCAACCGATTCCTCGTTCGCCGCGAGCGCCCGGTGGTACCATGACTACGAGCCGATCGTGCTCAACGGTCGCCGCTACATAATCTACGGACTGCCGCGCGCCCTGCGGCCGGGCGACGTCGTCGCGCGCGGCGAGTACCGCGGCGTGACGGTGTTCGTGGAGCCCACGGCCTCCAGATCCTCACCACCCGAGGTTCTGTTTCTGCCCGTGCGTCCCACCTGCGAGTTCCAACCGTACGAACCAGGAGAGACGGGCGGCGCGGTCCGCGGCCGCTAGCCCATCCGATGGTGCGGCGCGAATCTCGCGCGGAGCTCGCCGGCGAGTCCGATCCTTCGGAAATCACCCAGCAGGCGGAGAGACACGTGGCGGAAGCGGAGAGACAGGCGACGGGCGAGGGGATGACGACGACCCCGTCGGGATTGCAGTACCGCGACGACAAGGTGGGCACCGGGCAGGAGGCGAAGGCCGGCGACCACGTGTCGGTGCACTACACCGGCACGCTCACCGACGGGAAGAAGTTCGACAGCAGCCGCGACCGCGGGCAGCCCTTCCAGTTCGGGCTCGGCGCGGGGCAGGTGATCCGCGGGTGGGACGAAGGCGTGGCAGGGATGAAGGTGGGCGGCCGGCGCACGCTGGTGATCCCGCCCGCGCTCGGCTACGGCTCGCGCCCCGTCGGCCCGATCCCGCCGAACTCCACCCTGGTGTTCGACGTGGAGCTGCTCGGCATCCGCTGACGCCCTCGCGCGGCGGCGACGAAAGCGCATCGGCGGGGCGGAACACCGCCGCGCCGCCGGGGTCGGACGGAGCGCCGCCGCCGGGGAGAGATCTCCGGCGGCGGCGCTCGCTTTCGCCCACAACGCGGGGCGACACGAGGGATTCGTGCGCTTCCGAGGCTCTTTCGAGGCTTCGGCTATAGATCCTTCGGCCTGCAACGTGTAATGTGGCTGCACGACGGAACGTGGCCGGCCTCAGGATGACGTCTGGGCGGGGGAGACATGGCGGGCGTGCCGCGGCGGGGTGAACGGCGCGGTCCCCATCAACGGTGCGCAAAGGAGACCAGGAAGATGCGACTGCTCGTGATCCGCCACGGGGTGGCGGGCGACCGCGACGAGTTTGCGTTCACGGGGAGGCCCGACGCGGAACGCCCGCTCACCAAGGAGGGGCGGATGAAGATGAAGCGCGCCGCCGCCGGGCTCCGGCTCATCGTCGACGAGCTGCACGTGATCGCCACCTCGCCCGAGGTGCGCGCGGTGCAGACCGCCGAGCTGGTGGGCGCCGCGTTCGGCGGGCTCGAGCCCCTTCTCATCGACGAGCTCGCGCCCGAGCGCTCGCCCGACGACCTCCTCCCCTGGCTGCGCTCCTTCGAGCCGGACACCACCGTCGCCGCCGTGGGGCACGACCCGCACGTGGGGTTCCTGGTGGGATGGCTGCTCACCGGGCGCCACGAGAACTTCGTGGAGATGAAGAAGGGCGGTGCCGTGATGCTCCACTTCGACGATCCCGATCCCCCCTCTCCCGGCCACGCGACCCTGCTCTGGTCCCTGGGCCCCTCCCACCTCCGCAAGCTGCGCAAGGAAAAGTGAGCACCCCCGCCGGCGTGCTGGACCTCTCCGCCGAGCGCGGGGCCCGCCGGCTCGCGCTCGCCTTCCTCGACGACGCCGAGGCCGCGCACCAGCGGCTGGAGCGCGGCGCCGACGACGAGGCGCTGCACGACTTCCGCGTGGCCATCCGCCGGCTGCGCAGCACCGTGCGCGCCTACCGCGAGGCGCTGGAAGGGAGCGTCGGCGGCGGTGACCGCCGCCGCCTCTCGGAGCTGGCCGACGCGACGGGCGCCGCCCGCGACCTGGAGGTGCAGATCGCCTGGCTGCGGAAGCGGCTCGACGACCTCCCCGAGGGCGAGCGGGAGCGCGCCTGGACGCTGCTGAGCACCCTGCGCGGCGAGCTGGCGAAGGCCGAGGAGCGGCTGCGCCGGCAGGTGGCGAAGGACTTCCCCCGCGAGCGCTGGCGGCTGGCGCGGCGGCTGAGGTTCTACCAGGTGCGGATGGACGTGGAAGCGCCCCCCGGCGGCACGCGGCTCGCCTCCGCCTTCGCGCGGCTGGCGCTGGACCACGCGGCCGACCTGGAGCGGCGCCTCGCCCGCGTCCGCTCGATCGACGACCAGGAGGAGGCGCACCGGGCGCGGATCGCGGCCAAGCGCCTGCGCTACCTGGTGGAGCCGGTGCAGGCCGAGCTGGAGGGTGCCCCCGAGCTCATCCGCCGCCTGAAGAAGCTGCAGGACGCGCTCGGGGAGATGCACGACGCCGACGTCCTCCTGGCCCGCCTCGCGCAGGAGGATGCGCCGCCGCCGGATGCGGACGCGGACGCGGTCGACGGCGCGGGATTCGCCACGCTGCGCCGGCTGCTGGAGGACGAGCGCCACGCCCGCTTCGCCGCGGTGGAGGCCGACTGGCTGCAGGGCCGCGCGCAGGGCTTCTTCGCCGCCGTGCGCGGGGTCGCGCGCGCCGCGGCGATGCGCGGCGAGCCCGACCAGGAAATCGAGCGGAAGTACCTGCTGAAGCGGATGCCGGCGATCCGCAGCCTGGAGGGCGTCGAGCTGCTGGAGATCGACCAGGGGTACATCCCCGGCGAGCGGCTGGCGGAGCGGGTGCGGCGCACGCGGCGGGGCGGCGAGGTGAAGTACTACCGCACGGTGAAGCTGGGGAAGGGGATCAGCCGCACGGAGCTGGAGGAGGAGACGACGGAGCGCATCTTCCGCCGCCTCTGGCCGCTCACCAAGGGCAAGCGCGTGCGCAAGCAGCGCTTCAAGATCAAGGACGGGGGGTTCACCTGGGAGGTCGACCGCTTCCGCGACCGGCGCCTGGTGCTCTGCGAGGTGGAGCTCCCCACCGAGGACACGCACGCCGAGCCGCCCCGGTGGCTCCGCCGCGAGATCGTCCGCGACGTGACGGGCGAAGACGAGTACACCAACATCAACCTGGCGAAGTAGGGCGGGAGTGCGAAGGCGCGGGGATACCCGATTGGATGCACCGGATTGGAAATCCGGTGTGGACCTGCACCCTCGGCATTCGCGGGGTAGGCGAGCAATGCGGCCCCCCATGGTTCGGCAACAGCGACGCTCGCCCCGTCGCGCGGTGGGTCGCGTGGGAGTCCGCGAAGGCGGACTTCGTGCTGTTGTAGCCCGGATTGCCAATCCGGTGCAATCAACCGATGCAATCGAACTGATCAAGCAGTGCGAATCATCCGCATCCTCCCCATCGTTGCCGCCCTGCTGAACGCAGCGCCGGTGTCGGCCCAGCGCGTGCCCAGCGACACGCTGCCGCGCGACACCAGCGTGGTCATCGGCAGGCTGGCGAACGGGCTCACGTACTACGTGCGCCGCAACGCCGAGCCGCCGCACCGCGCCGAGCTGCGGCTGGTGGTGAACGCGGGGTCGATCCTGGAGGACCCGGACCAGCGCGGGCTGGCGCACGTCGTCGAGCACATGGCGTTCAACGGCACGCGCCGCTTCGCCGCGCACCAGATCGTCGACTTCCTGGAGTCGGTGGGGATGCGCTTCGGGCCCGACGTGAACGCCTACACCGGGTTCGACGAGACCGTCTACATGCTCTCCCTCCCCACCGACACCGCCGGCGTGCTCGATCGCGGGCTGGACGTGCTGGAGGACTGGGCCACCGCCATCACCTTCGACACGGCGGAGGTGCGCAAGGAGCGCGGGGTGGTGATCGAGGAGTGGCGGCTCGGCCGCGGCGCCGGCGCGCGCATCCGCGACAAGCAGTTCCCCGTCCTCTTCGCCGGGAGCCGCTACGCCGAGCGCCTGCCGATCGGCGATCCCGAGGTGGTCCGCAACGCGCCGGTGGAGGCGATCCGCCGCTTCTACCACGACTGGTATCGCCCCGACCTGATGTCCGTGGTGGCCGTCGGCGACTTCGACCCCAGGCGGATGGAGGCGATGATCCGCGAGCGCTTCGGCCGCATCCCCGCGCGAACCGACGCACGGCCGCGGCCCCTCTACGGCGTCCCCGGCCATCCGGAGACGCGCTATTCCGTCGTCACCGACCGCGAGGCGACCGGCTCGTCCATCGACCTGGTGCGCACCGTTCCCGCGCGCCAGCGCCGCACCCGCGCCGCGTACGGCGAGGGGATCGTGGAGATGCTGTACGGGTCGATGCTCGACCAGCGCCTCAGCGACCTCACGCAGCGCCCGGACGCGCCCTTCCTGAACGTGAGCTCCTTCCGCGGCTCGCTGGTGCGCGGGCTCGACGCCTACTACCTGAGCGCGTCCGTCCCCGACGGGCGCACGGCGCCCGGGGTCGCCGCGCTGCTCACCGAGGCGCGGCGCGCGGAGCGCTTCGGCTTCACCGCGCCCGAGCTGGCGCGCAGCAAGGCCGAGCTCACCCGCCAGTGGGAGCAGATCTACGCGGAGCGCACGAAGGAGACCTCGGCCGACTTCGCGGGGCGCTACGTGGGGCACTACCTCTACGGCGGCGCGCTCCTCTCCACCGCGGCCGAGTACGCGCTGAACCGCGACCTGATCCCCCGCGTCACCCTGGCGCAGGTCGATTCCGTCGCCCGCACCGCGCTCGGCGCAACCGACCGCACCATCCTGGTCACCGCCCCCGACACCACCCCCGTCCCCGACGGGGCGCGATTCGCGGCGCTGGTGGACTCGGTCTCCCGCGCGGCGCTGGCCGCGCACGCCGACACCACCTCGTCCGCCCCGCTGCTGGACCGCCGGCCCACGCCGGGGCGCATCGTCTCCACCCGCACCATCCCCGAGATCGGCGTGACCGAGTGGCGCCTCTCCAACGGCGTGCGGGTGGTGCTTAAGCCCACCGACTTCCGGCGCGACGAGATCATCCTGGCCGGCCGCAGCCCCGGCGGCGTCTCCGTGGTCCCCGACGCCCGGGTGCGCGACGCGGAGGCCGCGGCGGCGGCGGTCGCGGTCGGCGGCATCGGCCGGCTGTCGGTGATCGACCTGCAGCGGCGGCTGGCGGGGAAGGCGGCGAGCGTGGGGACCAGCGTGGACGACCGCGAGGAGACGGTCTCGGGGTTCGCCGCGCCGCGCGACGCGGAGACGATGTTCCAGCTCGTCTACCTCTACTTCACCCAGCCGCGGCGCGACAGCGCGGCGTGGCAGGCGTACCTGCAGCGCGGGCGCACCCTGCTGCGCGACCGCGGCGCCAGCCCCGAGGGCGCGTTCGGCGACACGCTCGGCGCGGTGCTCACGCAGCACCACCCGCGCGCGCGGCACTTCACCGCCGCCACCTTCGACTCGCTGAGCCTGGACCGCTCGCTCGCCCTCTACCGCGAGCGCTTCGCCGACGCGGGCGACTTCACCTTCTTTCTGGTGGGCTCCTTCCGGCCGGACTCGCTGCGCCCGCTGGTGCTGCGCTACCTGGGCGGGCTCCCCTCCACCGGCCGGCGCGAGACCGCCCGCGACGTGGGCATCCGCGCCCCCGAAGGCGTGGTGCGCGCCGAGGTGCGGCGCGGCGTGGAGCCCAAGTCGCGCACCGCGCTGGTCTTCTCCGGCCCGGTGCAGTTCGACCGGCGCACCGTCTCGCTGCTGCGCACGCTGGGCGACGCGCTGGAGCTGCGGCTGCGCGAACGGCTGCGCGAAGACCTGAGCGGCACCTACGGCGTGGGCGTGAGCGGCGGCGCGGAGCGCGACCCCGTCCCCCGCTACCGGGTGTCGGTGGAGTTCGGCGCCGACCCCGGGCGCCTGGACGAGCTCACCCGGGTGGTGTTCGCCGAGATCGACTCGCTCAAGGCGAACGGGGTGAGCGAGACCGACCTCACCAAGGTGCGCGAGGCGCAGCGCCGCGAGCGCGAGGTGAGCGCGCGCGAGAACAACTGGTGGCTGGGCGCGCTGATGACGTACGACCAGTACGGCTGGGACCCGCGCCAGATCCCCCTGCCGCCGCTGTCGCAGACCTTCACCTCCGCCGACCTCCGCGACGCGGCGCGGCGCTTTCTCGACGCCAGCCGCTACGTGCAGGTCTCGCTCTATCCCGAGCGGTAGAAACACAAAAGACTGCCTCATATCACGCAGAAACGCGGAGACGCAGAGGAGGCACGGCGGCCTCTCTCTGCGTCTCCGCGTCTCTGTGTGAGACGTCCGGATTCAGTCGGGGATCGCGTCGGCGACGATGAAGTTGAGCGGGTCGACCTGGCGGCCGTCGACCTCGACCTCGTAGTGCAGGTGCGGGCCGGTGGTCAGCCCGGTGGCGCCCACCAGCGCGATGATGTCGCCGCGCTTCACCGTGTCGCCGGTGTGCACCAGCAGCCGCGACGAATGCGCGAAGCGCGTGATGTAGCCGTAGCCGTGGTCGATCTCCACCATGTTGCCGTAGCCGTTCCCCCTGTTCCCCGCGAAGCGCACCACCCCCTTCGCCGGCGCCAGGATCGGCTCGCCCGTCGCCGCGGCGATGTCGATCCCCTTGTGTGGGCGGGTGATGTGGAGGACGGGGTGGTAGCGGCCGGTGCTGAAGAGGCTGGAAAGGGGCCCGCTGGCCGGGGCGATGGTGGGGGTCGAGGCCAGCCGCTCGCGGTTGCGCTGCAGGGCGGCGAGCGCCTGGTCCATGCTGGCCCGGAGCACCGCGGCGCGGCGGGTGAGGCCGTCGAGGTTCACCGACGCCTCCGAGAGCCGCCCGCCCACCTCGGGGTTGAGCCGCATCAGCGCCTGCTCCGACACGCTGCGGGTGTCCGGCCCGCCGATCCCCGCGCGGCGCACGTCGGCGCTCACCGCCGCCAGCCCCGACATCTCGCGGTACTGCTCGTCGCGCTTCGACAGCGACTCGATGGAGCGGTTGAGCTGCTCCATCTCCCCCCGCATCTGGTCGACCTCCGCGGCCAGCAGCTGGTTCTCGTGGCGCAGGGTGGCCGACTGCACGTGCTGCCCCTGCTTGATGAAGAAGGCCACCGTGAAGGTGCCGAGCAGGAAGATGACCAGCACCACCGTGGAGACCACGTTGCGCACGTGCTGCCACTTCACCTGGAACGAACGGACGCGCTCGTTGTCGTGCGGGACGAGCATGAGCGTCCAGCGTGAGCCGGGCATTGAGATCGACTGCGGCTGACGGGGCGGACGAGGTGCCGCCGGGTCGGTGTAAGTAATGTGGAGGGGCCATGATAAGCCCCGTCCAGCGGAGTGTCAACCTTCTTGCGCCCCTCACGCCGTGGGGAGGCGCCCGCGCCGCGGGCGCAACCGCACCCGCCGCAACCGCTTGGCGGCGCGGATGAGCGTAGCGTTAGCGAGCGCCCGGGCGCCCGCCCCGCCGCCCCCGCCGACGCCCGGGGGCCAGGCCACCCCCCAGCAGCCTGGACACCCCGGACTCCGACGCCGGTCTGTATGTGGGATTCGCCGCTCGATAAGGGCAATGCGCGTTCCCCCGCTGGGAGCCGCCGCCAAGCCGCTGCGGATAAACGACTTGGCGGGGGAGGCGCCGGGTCCGGCACCCTCCCCCGCCGGTGCAAATTGCAGGGAGTCTCGCAATCTGTTACTGCGATTTTCAGAATCTGATACAGATGCTGTCGAGCCTCAGCCCCCGTCGTGGCCGCGGCAACGGTGTGGCTTCCGCGGCGGGTCTCGTGACGCCCGCGGTCAGATCCTTCGGCCCCGCGGATCCATGCGCATGCGTCGGCGACAGCGGGTCGGGGCCTCAGGATGACACCCGTGCGCCCGAGGTCTCACGACAGTCTTCAGGCAGCTCACGCCGACACGCGGCGACGTGGAGAGGCCAGGCGGCTCTCCCGGCGCCTCCGCGTCTCGGCGTGAGTCCGATCGGTCGCCGGCTCCGGCGCGGCCGGGCGCGGCGCGGTGCCGCCGACGATGAGCACCACCGCCGCCACGATCGCCGCCGCGGCCGCGGCGACGCGCAGGGTCAGCGGCTCGTGCAGGACGGCGGCGCCAAGGAGCACGGCGACCAGCGGGTTGACGTAGGTGAAGCTCAGCGCGCGGCTCGGCCCCTCGCGCTCCACCAGCCAGCTGTACGCCGTGAACGCCATCACCGAGCCGAACACCACCAGGTAGAGCAGCGCGCCCACCGCCACCGGCGTCACCTGCCGCACGGCGAACCCGGCCGGCTCTCCGGCCGCGGCCGAGAGCGCCAGCAGCAGCGCGCCGCCGCCCAGCAGCGGGATCCCCGCGGCGAAGGGCTGCGACCGCGGCTTGCGCGCGCCGGTGAAGTAGAGCGTCCCCACCCCCCACGCGGCCGCCGCGACCAGCAGCACCGCCGCGCCGACCGGGTCCACCCCGCCCCGCGCGCTTCCGCCGAGGGTGAGCAGCGCCACCCCGGCGAGGCCCACGGCCACGCCGATCCACGCGCGGCGGGTGACGATCACCTGCCCGACGATCAGGCCGGCGATCAGCATCCAGAAGTGCTCGGTGGCGATCATCAGCGCCGCGGGCCCCGAGGCGACGCGCTGCTCCGCCCAGAACAGCCCGCCGTGGCCGACCAGGAAGAAGAGCGCGCCCACCACCAGCGCCGCGACCACCTGCGCGCGCCGGGGACGCGGCTCGCCACGCAGCAGCGCCCAGCCGACCAGGATCGCCCCGGCGATCACCGAGCGCACGCCCGCCAGCATGAAGGGCGGCACCACCGCCACGGCGACGCGGATGGCGAGGTACGTCGATCCCCAGATCACCCAGGTGGCCGCGTACGCCGCCAGCCGCTTTGCCCCGAAGGCGCGCACCCGCCGCGCGATCATCGGGCGGCGAAAAGCAGCGCGAACCGCGGCGCCGCCGAACGGCCCAGCTCGATGCAGCAGGGCTGGGGCGGGATCTGACGGGTCACCGGGAAACCGGGCTCGGGCGCGGGGGGCGAGTAGCCGGAGCGGGCATACCACGTCCACCCGTCCACGTAGCGCGTCGCGAGCCGGGAGAAGAACGTCGGGCGCGGGCGAGCCGCAGTGTCGACGGAGGAGGGCAGGACCTGCGGATTGGCGACTGGGTCGGCGGAGCTCATGGTGTTGCCTCCCGCTCTTCGTGAGTTCAACCCTCAAAACCGTTTTTGAAGGTTAGGTGACGATACCACTGGACATCTAACCTGTCAAGAGCCATCTTAGAGGTTAGAAGAAACTCGAGCTGGAGCAGGATGATGCAGACGGACAACCCGTTCGCGGGGAAGGAGCTGGTCGGCGGCAGGATCTGCCTGGACTTCGCCAACACGCTGGGGCAGCACGAGCCGGAGCCGCTGAGCGAGTGGCTCGCCTCGTACGACGACCTGGTGTGGTGGGCGCTCCGGGCGGACATCCTCCCCGAGACAGAGGCGCCGGCGCTCTTCGAGCGTGCGCGCGCGCACCCGGACGAGGCGGCGGAGGTCTTCCGGCGCGCCATCGGGCTGCGCGAGGCGGTCTTCCGAATCTTCTCGGCCGCGGCGGCGAAGCGCGACCCGGATCCTGCGGACCTGGAGGCGCTCAACCGCGAGCTGGCGGTGGCGATGCCGCATGCGCGTGTCGCGCCCGTGCGGACGGGAACGTGCAGCTGCGACTGGGCATGGGAGGAGACGGGCGCGCTGGACCGCGTGCTCTGGCCCGTGGCCCGCTCCGCCGCCGAGGCGCTCACCTCGGAAGACGTGGGGCGGATCGGGGAGTGCGCGGGGGAGGAGTGCCAGTGGCTGTACGTGGACACCAGCCGCAACCACAGCCGGCGCTGGTGCGTGATGAGCGACTGCGGCAACCGCGCCAAGGCGAAGCGCCACTACCATCGCCAGAAGGCAGGAACCTGACTGGATCTCACGCGGAGACGCGGAGACGCAGAGAGAGCCGCCGTGGCTCTCCTGCGTCTCCGCGTCTCTGTGTGAGACCCTGCCGTCGGTCAGTTCACCGGGTACGGCTCCAGGCGCCCGCCCCTGGAGAGCAGCAGCGACGTCTCGGGTCCGCGATGGAGGCGGTCGAAGAGCCGGCCGTGCTTGAGCTGCTCGATCAGGAGCGGCGCGGCGTTCTCACCCTCCATCATCGCCTCGTGCGTCACGTGCAGGAAGCGCTCGGCCTGGCCGGGGCCGGCCTGGAAGCGCCACACGTGCCGGTTCCCCTCGTTGCGGTCGGCGGTTCTGACCGTCTCCCACCGCTTGCGGGCCTGCCGCCGCAGCACGGCGCCGATCTCCTTCGCCACGCTGGCGACCTTCTGGTGCTCGCGTCCTTCCATGCTCACCTCCTCCATCTTCACGCGGAGCGCGGGTTCGCGCCCCGCGGGACCCCACCCGCACGAGAGTGTGCGGAATGGGACGGAGCCCCCGGGAGCGTGGCGCTGACTCTCATACCCCACTGATCGCGTTTCGGCCGGCCGCTCGGAAAGATGCGGAGCCGCGGAGAGGACAGGTCCTCCGCGGCTCCGAGTCACGTCTTCCGTGCGCCTGCCGGCTCAGGCCGTCGCCTTCGCCGGCTCAGGCGGTGGAAGAGCGATCGCCTTCAGCGGCAAGCGTGTGATGATGACATGACGTCTACTCGTAGAAGCTCGATACGTCGGTCTTCAGCGCTTCGACCTCATCAACTTCCAGATTGTGGTTCATCCGCAGATGAAAGCTCAAAGGATACGAATCGTAGGCGGTAAGACCATCGTCACCGGCTCCGCCATACTCCAGCTCAAAGCTGGCGAGCGCGGTGCCCTGAACTTCGATTCCGTCACGGGAGACTTCCACCAGATCGAAGTCTACGTCGGTGACTTCCTGAGGGATCGCACCTGACGCGAGCTCGGAAACCTCCAGGTCGTCGATCCTCGCCAGGCAAAGCTCGAGAAGCACGCGCTCGAAGTCTTGAATCTCGATCGACGGCTGCTCGGGAGGGCGTACGAGCACCACGCGGAATTGTGCATTGGGCTGATTCGCGACGTACCGACGAACTCGCCTGAGGAGTTCTTTTTCCGCCGGCAGCGTGGGCGATGACTTGACTTGGAAATAGATCTTTTCATCCCCACGCTCTACAACGAGGTCGACGCCCCCGTCCGCGGCTCCGTTCCCTCCCGGAACCACGTGGTACCCGCGCTCCCGGTAATCCGCTGCCAACTGCTCCACCGCCGCGTCAGCCATGTGGCGCCGGAGGATCTCAGTGCTGATCTCCATCGTCGTGCTCCTCAAGCCCGAAGCGGTACATGGGAGTGTGCAGCCTCCCGAACTCTACGTAAATGAAATGGTCACGTGTGTCGATCATCTCGTAGAGATCAGCGAGCACGGCCTCCGGCACCCGCGTAACGTCGAGAACCTCCACGCCTCCGGAGGTGAGGTCGAATACTCCGGCGACGCGCCAACGTATACTACGATCATCGTCAAACGCCGTTCCCTCAAGGCTGTCCCACACAGGCTTGCTGATGTTGTCGGCGTCGGTGTCGGTCTTGACGTTGTGGAAGTAGTAGACCACCCCGTAGAGCGGTGCGCTGAGTCGCTCTGGGTCAGGGACGTATTTCAGGAATGCCTCACGGATCGCCGTCTTGTAACGGACGGTGTGCTTCGCTTGGACAGACCGCGGACGGGTTGGTGCGACGAAGGCGTACATGGCCCGCCTATAAGCCCGCCTTCGCCGGCTCGGGGCGCGGGAAGAGCGGGTCTCCGGGCTCCATCGTCCACCCGGCGACGTCGAGCGTCGGCAGCGCGGCGATGCCGGGCATCTCCCGCTCGCCGGCCACGCGGCGCCAGAGCGCTGCCATCTTCTCCGGCATGAAGGGGAAGAAGAGCACCGCGACCACGGCCAGGTAGCGCACCATCGCGTGCAGCGCCGCGTCGAGCTCCGCGCCGCGCGCCTCGTCTTTCGCGATGATCCACGGCTGCGTCTCGGCCACGAAGGCGTTGGCGTGCCACACCAGGCCGAAGGCCGCGGCGGCGCCGTCGTGCAGCCGCAGCGCGTCCATCGCCGCCACGTAGCCGCCCACCGCCTTCTCCACCTCGGCGTCGGGGCGCGCCTCCAGCGACGGCGTCACGCCCCCGCGGTATTTCGCCACCATCGACAGGGTGCGGCTGGCCAGGTTCCCCAGCCCGTTGGCGAGTTCCGACGTGTAACGCTCGGCGAAGCGCTCCCAGCTGAAGTTGCCGTCGCCGTCCCACGGCACCTCGCGCAGCAGGAAGTAGCGGAAGGGGTCGGGGCCGTAGCGGTCGATCGCCTCGTTCAGGTCGAGCCCCGCGCCGACCCCGCTCGACTTGCTGAAGCGCTCGCCGCCCAGCAGCACGAAGCCGTGCCCCCACACGTGCCGCGGGAGCGGGAGCCCCGCCGCCTGCAGCATCGCCGGCCAGATGATGGCGTGCAGCCGCACGATGTCCTTCCCCACCACGTGCAGGTCGGCCGGCCACCACTCTTCCCATCCCTCGTCCGGGTAGCCGGTGTCGGTGAGGTAGTTGGGGAGCGCGTCGAACCACACCCACGTCCCCTGCGTCTCCCCGTCGGAGGAGGGGAGGGGGAAGGGAATGGCCCAGGAGAGCCGGGCGCGGGTGATGGAGATGTCCTCGAGCCCCGAGTCGAGGAGCGCCAGCATCTCGTTGCGGCGCGCCTCCGGGCGCAGGAAGTCGGGGTGCGCGTCGAAGTGCGCGCGCAGGAACTCCTGGTACTTCGAAAGGCGGAAGAACCAGTTGCGCTCCTCGGTCCACTGCAGCTCGCGGGTGGGATGGAGCACGCAGCGGCCGTCCACGATCTCGCCCTCGCGCTTGAAGAGCTCGCACCCCACGCAGTACCACCCTTCGTACGTCTTCTCGTAGAAGTCGTCGGGGTTGCGCGCGTGGATGCGCTCAATCAGCGCCTTCACCCCGCGCCGGTGGTGCGGCTGGGTGGTGCGGATCCAGCGGTCGTTGGAGATGCAGAGCCGCGCCCACATCGCCTCGAAGCGCGCGGCGATGTTGTCGACCTGCTCCTGCGGGGTGATGCCGTTGGCGGCCGCCGCCTGCGCCACCTTCTGCCCGTGCTCGTCGAGCCCCATGCAGAAGCGCACCTGGCGCCCCCGCAGCCGCTGGTACCGGGCGATGGCGTCGGCGCCGATCTTCTCGTAGGCGTGCCCCTGGTGCGGGTCGCCGTTCGCGTAGTCGATGGCCGTCGTCAGGTAGAACCGGGCTCCGCTCACTCCGGCCTCCGCTCGGGCGGCCGGCGGGGGCGCCGCGGCGGGCGCTGCGGCTGCTGCGGCGTGGGGAGCTGCGCGCGCGGCTGCGGCGGCGGCGCGGGGCGCTCGCCCGGGGGCGCCGCCACCGTCTCGGCCTTGAGCCGCTCCAGGTCGATGGTGCGGCGCTGCCGGTTCTCGTCCTGCAGCGTCACCAGGTTCCGCCAGATGTCGATGGACACGACCTTCTCGGCGCCCACCACGGTGCGCAGCGTCTTCCCCTCGCGGGGGAAGCGCTTGCGCGCCTGCAGGTAGGCATCGTGCTCGTAGGTCAGGCAGCACATCAGCCGGCCGCAGGTGCCGGAGATCTGCTGCGGGTTGAGGGAGAGGTTCTGGTCCTTGGCGAGCTGCAGGGAGATCGGCTTGATCTCGCGCAGCCAGGTGGCGCAGCAGAGCTGCCGGCCGCAGCGTCCCACGCCGCCCAGCTGCGCCGCCTCGTCGCGCACGCCGATCTGCTTGAGCTCGATGCGGGTGCGGAAGGTGCGCGCCAGGTCGCGCACGAGCTGCCGGAAGTCCACCCGGCGCTCGGCGGTGAAGTAGATGGTCAGCTTGTTCCGGTCCCACTGCCACTCGGCGTCGCTGACCTTCATCTTCAGCCCCTGCTGCTCCACCAGCTCGCGCGTCTTGCGGCGCACGCGCTCCTCGTCGGCGCGCAGCGTGGCGAGCTGGTGCACCTCGCCCTGCTCGGCGCGGCGCAGGATGGGCGAGGCCTGCGCGGGGTCGCTCCCGCACTTGCTGCGGGCCACCCCGCCCACGGAGCGCACCCGCCCCACGTCGCGGCCGCGCTCCACCTCCACCATCACCCAGTCGCCCGCGCGCAGCGTCACGTCGGGCGAGGTGTGGAACCCCCTGCGCATCCCCTTGAAGGCGACTTCCACCAGAAAGCCCACCTGCTCGGGCGACTGCAGGGGCTGGATCACCGGAAGCTCGAGACTCACGGGCTTCCCCTCTCATCTATGCTCTCGGGGCGCGTGCGGCGTCCCGCGAACGGTCAAAAAGAAAGTGCTAAGTGCTAAGTGCTAAGTGCCAAGTGCTAAACTACAACGGCCGGATGTACGGTACCCGATGCTTCGGTGCGGGTGCCCCGTGTGAGCGGTTCAGCACTTAGCACTCAGCACTTAGCACTATCTTTTTCACTTCCCCGCCCGCCACTCCCCCATCCCCAGGTACTTCTCCAGGCGCTTCTGGCGGAGCGCGTCGATCTCCATCGGCCGCAGCTCGCCGATGTGCTTCAGCAGCGCGGCCTTCAGCGCGGCGCCGGTGGCCTCCCAGTCAGAGTGCGCGCCGCCGGGGGGCTCCAGGATCACGTCGTCGATCACCTTGAGCTCCAGCAGGTCCTCGGCGGTGATGCGCATGGCCCGCGCGGCCTTGTCGCGGTGCGAGGCGTCCTTCCAGAGGATGGCGGCGCACCCCTCGGCGCTGATCACGGCGTAGATGCTGTTCTCCAGCATCAGCACGCGGTCGGTCACGCCGATGGCCAGCGCCCCGCCCGAGCCCCCCTCGCCGATCACCACCGCCACGGTCGGCACCTTCAGCGCGGCCATCTCGCGCAGGTTGCGGGCGATGGCCTCGGCCTGACCGCGCTCCTCGGCGCCCAGGCCGGGGTAGGCGCCCATGGTGTCGATCATGGTGACCACCGGGCGGCCGAACTTCTCCGCCAATTTCATCAATCGGAGCGCCTTGCGGTAGCCCTCCGGGTGCGGCATGCCGAAGTTGCGCGTGAGGTTGTCCTTCATGTCGCGCCCCTTCTGGTGCCCGATCAGCATCACCGTCTCGCCGTCGAGCCGCGCCCAGCCGCCCACGATCGAGGCGTCGTCGCGGTACATCCGGTCGCCGTGCAGCTCCACCCAGTCGGTGAAGATCATCTCCACGTAGTCGAGCGTGTACGGGCGGCGCGGGTGGCGGGCCACCTGCACCCGCTCGATGGGCGCCAGGTTGCGGAAGGTGTCCGCCTTGAGCCCGTTCAGCTTGCGCTCCAGCGAGCGCAGCTCGGTGGTCACGTCGAGCCCGCGCTCGCGCGCCAGCCCGCGCAGCGTGTGCATCTGCTCTTCGACCTCGGCGATGGCGCGCTCGAAGTCGAGGTGTGCGACGGTTGCCAATTCCGGTCCTCGCGCTGTGTCGGATCCAGGCGCCCAACGCGCCCGATCCCGGTAAGATACACCGGGATCGGGGGATCGGGGCAAGGTTCGGTGACAGCGGTCTCGCGCGGAGGCGCAGAGACGCGGAGAGTTCGCCGCGCTATTCCTCCGCCGTCGCCCCCGCGCGGGGCCGGCGGTTGCGCCAGGGCTCGTCGCGCTGGGGGACGGCGCCGAGGGCGGGCGGGTCGCGGTGCAGGCGCACCCGATCGTCGCCCAGGCACTCGCGCAGCGCCACCAGCAGCTCGTCGCGCGGGGCCACCTTCAGCGTCTTCGACTTCAGCCGCGGGGGCTGGCCCTCGCCGCCGCCGTTCTTCCAGAGCACGAGCACCGCGCCCTCGCCGGGGTGCGCGGCGAAGAGCGCCTTCGCCTCCTCCACCGCGGCGGCGCCGGGGCCGCCGGTGCCGAGCTCGATCGCCACCCCCACCTCGCCGCTCTCGCGCACCTTCTCCAGCGGCACCGCCGAGTCCAGGAACATCGGCGGGTCCTCCTCGTCGCGCTCGCGGCCGCTCACCGCGCCGCGCACCACCACGGCCGCGTCCTGCTTCAGGACCTCCTTGTACTTGGCCCACACGTCGCCGAAGGCGAGCACGGTGGCGGTGCCGTGGAAGTCCTCCACGGTGATGCGCCCCCATTCGGAGCCGTCCTTCTTGCTCACCTGCCGCGCCGCCTCGGTCACCACGCAGGCCAGCTCCACCTTCTGGTCCTTCTGCTCCTTGAGCTTGACCGTGTTGGTCCGCCCCTCGAAGAGCGCCATGTCTTCGCGGAAGCGGTTCAGCGGGTGCCCGGAGATGAAGAAGCCCAGGATCTCCTTCTCGCGGGTGAGGCGCTCGCTCTCGCTCCACTTCTCCACCCGCGGCAGCACCGGCGCCTGCACCAGCCCGCCGCCGTCCCCGCCGCCGCCGAACTCGCCGAAGAGCGAGTCCTGCGCGCTGTCGCGCTCCTTCTGCACCGCCTGGGCGTTGTTGAAGGCGGCGTCGAGCCCGGCCAGGAGCCGGTTGCGGTTGCGCTCCTCCTCGAAGTCGTCGCAGGCGCCGGAGCAGATCAGCGCCTCGATCACCCGCTTGTTGCAGAGGCGCAGGTCGATCTTCACCAGGAAGTCGAAGAGGGAGGTGAAGCGCCCCTCCGCCAGCCGCGCGGCGAGGATGGAGCGCACCGCCCCCTCGCCCACCCCGCGGATGGCGCCCAGCCCGAAGCGGATCTGCCCCACCCCCTCGCCCACCACGGTGAACTTCCAGTTGGACTCGTTCACGTTGGGCGGCAGCACCTCCACCCCCTCGCGCGGGATGCGCGGCAGGTAGCGGTGCAGGTCACGGCAGTGGGCGATGTAGGCCACCACGTCGTCGGTCTTGTCGACCACCGACGACATCAATGCCGCCATGTATTCGGCGGGATAGTGGCACTTCAGCCAAGCGGTCTGGTAGGCGACCATCCCATAGGCAACGCTGTGCGAGCGGTTGAAGCCGTAGCGTCCGAACGCCTCGATCTGGTCGGAGAGGTCCTGGACCCGCCGGCGGTCATGGCCCTTCTCCACCGCCTTCTCCACAAACTTGCCGAGTTCTTTCTTGATCAGCTCGGCGTCCTTCTTCCCCACCGCCTTGCGCAGCACGTCGGCTTCGGCCAGGGAGAGACCGGCCAGGATCTGCGCGATACGCATCACCTGCTCCTGGTACACGATCACGCCGTAGGTCGGCTCGAGCGTGTTGCTGACCTCCTCGAACGGGTACGTCACCGGCTCCTGCCCGAGCTTGCGGCGGATGTACACCAGGTCCATCCCCATGTCGAGCGGCCCGGGACGCACCAGCGCGTTGGCGGCCACCAGGTCCTCGAAGCGGTCGGCCTTCATCGCCCGCAGCTTCTCGGTGGCGAGCTGCGATTCGAACTGGAAGACGCCCGAGGTGCCGCCACGCGCCAGCATGGCGTAGACCTCGGGATCGTCGAGCTCGATGTCTTCGGCGCGCGCGTACTCCTGGCCTGTCTGCGGGTGCCGGAGCGCGCCGTGGCGGGCACGGATCGTGGTCACGGCGTCGTAGATCACCGTGAGCGTCTTCAGCCCCAGGAAGTCCATCTTCAACATGCCCGCCTTCTCCAGGCAGTTCATGTCGTACTGGGTCACGATGATGGACTCGCCGCTCCCGCCGGCGCCCTTGGTGCTCTGGGTGCAGATGGGCACGTACTCGTCCAGCGGCCCCGGCGCGATCACCACGCCGGCGGCGTGCACGCTGCTGTGGCGGCTGAGGCCCTCGAGGGTGGACGAGTAGTCCAGCAGCTGGCGGTAGCGCTCGTCCCGCTCGTACAGCTCCTTGATGTCTGAGATCTTGTCGCGCGCCTCTTCCACCGTCATGGAAAAGGCGGGCGAGTTGGGGATGAGCTTGGCGAGCCGGTCGGTCTCGGCGGGGAGGAAGCCCAGGGTGCGCCCCACGTCCTTCACCACCGCCCGACTCTTCATCGTCCCGAAGGTGATGATCTGCCCCACCGCCTCGCGCCCGTACTTCTCGCGCACGTACTCGATCACCTCGCCCCGCCGCTCGAAGCAGAAGTCCACGTCGATGTCGGGCATCGACACGCGCTCGGGGTTCAGGAAGCGCTCGAAGAGGAGGTCGAACTTGATCGGGCAGCAGTCGGTGATCCCGGTGCAGTAGGCCACGATCGACCCCGCCGCCGAGCCGCGCCCCGGGCCCACGGGGATGTCGTGGTCGCGCGCCCACTTGATGAAGTCGGCGGTGATCAGGAAGTAGCCGGCGTACCCGAGCTTGGGGTCGTTGATCACGCCCAGCTCGTACTCCACCCGCTCCACGATCTCCGCCGGGAGGATGGACTTCGGGTCGGCGCCCGCGGGGGCGTCCTTCGCGTAGCGCTCCACGGCGCCGCGCCACACCCAGTCGCAGAGCATCTCCGCCTCGGTGGCGAAGCCGTGCGGCTGGGTGGGGAAGGTGGGGACGTAGTACTTCTTCGGCATCGCGAGGTCCACCATCTCCGCGATGTCGAGGGTGTTGGCGAGCACCTCGGGGCGGCCGGGGAAGCGCGCGGCCATCTCCTCGTGGTTCTTGAAGTACAGCCCGCCGTCGTAGTGCATCCGGTCGGGGTCGGTGAAGTCCTTCCCCAGCCCGATGCAGAGCAGCACGTCGTGCGCCTGGTGGTCTTCGGCGCGCAGGAAGTGGGTGTCGTTGGTGGCGACCACCTTCACCCCGGTCTCCTCCGCCAGGCGGAAGACGCGCCGGTTCAGCTCCTCCTGCCCCTCGGAGTCGTGCGCCTGCACCTCCAGGAAGTAGCGGTCGCCGAAGGTCTCCTGGTGCCAGGCCACGGCCTCCTTCGCCGCGTCCCAGCGGTCCTCCATCAGGTGCTGCGCCACCTCGCCGGCCAGGCAGGCCGAGGTGACGATGATCCCCTCGGCGTACTTCGCCAGCACCTCGCGGTCGATGCGCGGCTTGCCGTAGAAGCCCTCGGTGTAGCCGATGGAGGTGAGCCGCGAGAGGTTGCGGTACCCCTGGAGGTCGCGCGCCAGCAGCACCAGGTGGTAGTACCCCTTCTCCCCCTTCGCCTTGACCTTCTCCAGCCGGGAGCCGGGGGCGACGTACGCCTCCATCCCCACGATCGGCTTGAGCCCCGCCTTCTTCGCCTGCTCCTGGAAGAGCCACGCGCCGAACATGCAGCCGTGGTCGGTGAGCGCCAGCGCCGGCTGCTCGAACTCGCGGGCGCGGGTGATCAGGTCTCCGAGGCGGTTGGCGCCGTCGAGGAGCGAGTACTCGGAGTGGCAGTGCAGGTGGACGAACGACATCGTGCGGAAGGCGCCTTCGAGAGGACGGGAGATGCTGGCAACGCCAAGCGCGACAACGGTTTGGCGGCGAGCTCGAGAGCCGTGCACCGGTCGCGCCTGGACTCCCTCAATATGCTCCCGCGGTACACGTTTGGGAAGGCGACGCCCCCATCCCGCCACCCCGGATGCAGGCGTGAGACAGGTCGCGCAAAAGCGTCTCACACAGAGCCGCAGAGACACAGGAGAGATGGGGATGAAAATGTATTGACAATATGAAAATGGGTTAACATCTTAGTGCAAGCCTGCTGAAAATCTAGCATACGATCACCCCGACCTGGACCATTCGATGAACTGCAGACGGATCGCCGCCGCTTTCGCGCTCGCCCTGCTCCCGGGCGCCGGCCTGCGCGCGCAGACCTACGACCCCGCGAAGGGGGAATCGCCGCTGACGCTGCTCTCCGTGCCGGCGGACGGCGTGGCGTACTACCAGGTGAAGACGCGGGCGCGGGAGCTGGTCTCGGGCCAGCGCTGGGCCGAGGCGGAGCCGCTCCTGCAGCAGCTGGCGCGCGAGTATCCCCGCGATCCGGAGAACTGGTACCTGCTCGGGTTCGCGGAGCGGAACCTGGAGAAGCACGCGGAGGCGCTGGCGGCCTTCGAGCACGCAGGGCCGCTGCTCGGGTGGGACCTGCAGTTCTGGAACGGCTACCGCGTGGCCGCCGAGAAGCTGGCGCTGGGCGACCGCCGCGGGGCGATGGAGACGCTGCGCTGGATGATCGAGGAGAACCACGGCTTCTGGCGCCAGGCGCTGTACGACGACCCGCGCTTCGCGGCGCTGCGGCAGGACGCGGAGTTCCTGCGCCTGATCGGCCACGCCGACGCCACCGGGTGGACGCGCGACGAGGGGTGGGTGCGCGACATCGACTTCCTGCACGACGAGGTGAAGCGCGTGAACCCCGACTACCGCGGCGTCCCCTTCCCCGCGGAGCTCACCCGCCGCTACGAGCAGCTCAGGCGCGACGTGCCGCGCCTCTCCGACGAGGAGATCTTCGTGGGGATGGGGAGGATGCTGGCCGTGCTGCACCAGGGGCACGTGGCGCTCTGGGGTCCGCGCGGCAACCGCTACCTCCCGGTGCGCTTCTACGCCTTCCCCGAGGGCCTCTTCATCGTGGAGGCCGACTCGGCGTACCGCGGGCTGGAGGGCGCGCGCGTGGTGTCGTTCGGGGCGATGCCGGTGGACACCGCGCTGCGGCGGCTGAGCGAGGCGCAGAGCGTGGACGGCGACATGCAGCACCTGTGGGGGGTGTCGGACCTGGCGGAGACCGCCTGGCTGAAGGGGCTCGGCGCGACGCAGCGGATCGATTCCGTCCGCCTCACCGTGCAGCTCCCCGGACAGGCCGCGCGCGCGGTGGTGCTGCCGACCCGCGACAGCGCGCGCGCCGGCCGGCAGGACCGGCTGGTGGCGCCGCCGCGGGTGCCGGCGCCGCTCTTCGTGCGCAACCTGTCGCAGACCTTCTGGCACACGCCGGTGCCGGAGCACGACGCGCTCTACGTGCAGGTGAACAACCTGCACAACGCGCAGAACGAGACGCTGCCGGCGTACGGCCAGCGCCTGTGGACCGTGGTCGACACCACGCACGCGAAGCACCTGGTGCTGGACATCCGCCACAACAACGGCGGCACCACGCAGCTCTACCCCGAGCTGCTGCGCACGCTGGTCGCCTTCAGCCGCGTGTCGGGGCGGCAGGTGTGGGTGCTGATCGGGCGGCGCACCTACTCGGCCGCGGGGAACTTCGTCACCGACCTGGAGCGGCTCACCGGGGCCGTGTTCGTGGGCGAGGCGAGCAGCGAGTGCTGCAACCTGTACGGCGACCCCGTGCACGTGGACCTCCCGTACAGCGGCGTGCAGGGGGAGCTGACGGCGGTGAAGTGGCAGCTCAGCGCCCCCGGCGACCGCCGCCGCGAGATCAGCCCCGAGGTGCCGGTACAGCTCACCGCCGCCGCCTACTTCGCCGGGCGCGACCCCGCGCTGGAGGCTGTCTGGCGAATCATCGACTCCCGCCGCGCCGCGGCCACCCCGTCAGCCGGGCGATGAGCGCCGCGCCGGGAATCTCGACAGCGGGTTGATGGGGGACGGGTCCGCGCGCGTACTTGTCGCGTGTGGAGCCCGTCCCTATGCTCCTGCCGCACGGGCGCCGGCCGCCGCCGCGCCCGGCGAATCCCCCACCAGGAGCCCCACGTGACGCATTCCATCTTCCGCGGGGCCGCCGCGGCCGCGCTCTCCGCCCTCCTGCTCGCGGGGTGCAAGGCCTCGAACAAGGGGCCCGAGACGCCCGACGCGGGGCCGCTCCCGCCCGGTACGCACGCGCTGGCGTCCGGCGCCCGGCTGCCGGCGCCACCGGCCGACGCGCAGTGCTACTCGTCGCCCGTGCGGATCGTGATCCACTCGGCTGCGGAGTGGGCGTCGTACTGGACGGGGAACAACGGCCTCTGCAACCCGCCTCCCGCGCCGGCCGGCGTGGACTTCACGAAGGAGATGCTGGTGTACGCGTCCATCGGCAAGCGGATGTCGCCGCAGGACAGCATCGCGATCGACGGGAGCGGCGTGCGCAACGACTCGCTGATCGTGGTCGTGCGCCGCTGGACGCTGAAGGACGGCTGCCCGGGGCCGCAGCGGGCCACCTATCCCCAATCGCTGGTGAAGCTCCCCGCCAACAGCGCGCCCGTCCGCTTCTCCGAGGTGCACATCAAGATCCCGTGCGAGGCCGCCGGCTGACGTTGGTCTTACGCAGGGACGCGGAGGCGCAGGTCCGGTGATCGCCTGCGTGGACGTGGACTCCCGTGGCTCCGGCGCCCTGGCCGCGTGCGGGCTCTTCCGCGAGTGGGAAGATGCGGAGGGCGTCCTTCGCGCTGGACGGCCTCCGCACCGGCCGGCCTCGTGAAAGATAACGAACCTTACCGCGACTTCGCGGACGCCTGCCTCCCGGGCGTGGCGGAGTCGCGCCGGTAGACGGCCACCCCGTAGGCACAGGCGGGCGTGCCGCACTCCGCCAGCTTCACCCCCACCTGGTAGGTCGCCGTCTCCGTCGGCACGAAGGTCAGGGTGGGGAAGTCGTCGCCGTCGGTGTCGGACTGCAGCACCTGCCCGGCTCCGTCGGCCACCGTCAGGTCCACGTCGTGGCACGCCGCGTCGCAGCGGGCGGTGATCAGGTACGACACGCCCCGCTCCAGCTGGAAGGCATGCGCCCCGCCCTGCGCCTGCGCCGCCTCGCCGAGCGCGAAGGGGAAGGCAGGGAGGAAGCCGCGCAGCTGCAGCATGGGCCGGATCAGCGTGAGCTGGTCTTCCACCTCTTCCCTCGGCTCGCGCGTCCGCCGCCGGGTGATGGAGATGGGCGGCTCGTTGTCGCCCAGCAGCGCCAGCCCGGCGTGGGGATTGGCCACCAGCACGGCGGGGGAGAAGGGGCGCGGCTCGGCGCGGAGGGCCAGCATCGGCGCCAGGTAGCGGACGGGCACGGCCATGTTCAGGTTCTGCCCGCCCATCACCATCATGGTCGCCACCCCGATCACCTCGCCGCGCTCGTTCATCACCGGCCCGCCCGACGACCCCGGCGAGATGGGCGCGCTGATCTGCAGCATCGACACCCCCTCCAGGGGCCGCTTCCCGCTCACCATCCCGTCGGTGAAGGTGCCGCCCATCCCCAGCGGGTTCCCCATCACGAACACGCGGTCGCCCACCTCCATCTGCGCGTCGCTCCCCATCGGCATCGCCGGGAGCCCGCGCGCGCCGGGGATCTGCATCAGCGCCAGGTCGCTCGCGGGGTCGGCCGCCACCAGCGACACGTCGCGGTACTCGGCGCCGTCGAGCAGCTTCACGCTCAGCCGCGCCGCCTCCTGGATCACGTGGTAGTTGGTGACGAACTTCCCGTCGGCGCTCACCAGGAAGCCGGTGCCCAGCCCCAGCGTGTCGCCGTTCGCATCCAGCGCGCGGATCATCAGCAGCGCGGCGTGCGCGCGCGCGGCGATCTGGCGGGGGGTGACGGCCGTCTGCGCGGCGGCGGACGACGGCGCGGCGGGCGGGGTCTGCTGCGCGGCCGCGGTGGCGGTCGCCAGGACGGCGGCGGTGGCGAGGAGGGTGGCGGTGCGGATCGAGAGCCGGCGTTCCCTGCGCATGCGACCTCTCCGGGTCGTGGTCCTCTTCCGGCGTTACCGTCCGCCGGATCCTGGACCCTGACCCATACTCAAAACGGATGCCAATCGTCGAGGCATCCGCAGCATCTAACATTAAAATTTGCAATGACTTGTAGGACGGACGGATTTCCGTAGATTCAAAAACAGCATTTCACACAGAGGGGACCAGAGGTACCGGAGAAAAGATCTCCCGCTCCTCTGGTCCCTCTGGTGACTCTGTGTGAGACCGTGCTGTTCAGCCCGCGCCCAGCACCCGGCGGGCGGCCCGCTCCAGTACGTCGACGGCAACGGGAAGGCAGTCCTCGCAGACGTCGAAGTGGGGCGAGTGGTGGGGATGGCCGGCGCCCTTCTCCGCGTCCGCCGCGCCGACGAAGAAGTAGCACCCGGGCACGCGCAGCAGGAACTCGCCGAAGTCCTCCGCGGCCATGGTGCGCACCTCGGGCCCGAAGCGCACGCGGTCGGCGCCCACGGCCTCCACCGCCGCCGCGCGGACGAGCTCCGCCATGGCGAGGTCGTTGAGGGTGGGCGGCGTGTCCTGCCGGTAGTGCAGCTCGAAGGTGGCCCCCATCGCCTCGCACACCCCCGCGGCGATGCGCTCGATCCGCCGCGGCAGCTCCTCGCACCCCTCCACCGTGAACGCGCGCACCGTCCCCACCAGCCGCGCGGTCCCGGCGATCACGTTGTGCGTGGTCCCCGCCTGGAAGGCGCCCACGCTCACCACGGCCGATTCGAGCGGCGACACGGTGCGGCTCACGATGCTCTGCAGGGCGACCACCACCTGGCTGCCGACGAGCACGGCGTCCACCGTCTGCTCCGGCATCGCCCCGTGCCCGCCGCGCCCGTGGATCACGAGCTCGAACTCCCCCGCCGAGGCCATGAACGGCCCCGGCGTCACCCCCACGATGCCGCTGGGGAGACCCGTCCACACGTGCAGCCCGAGCGCCTGGTCCACGCCGTCCAGCACGCCCTCGCCGATCATCCTGAGCGCGCCCTGCCCCGTCTCCTCCGCGGGCTGGAAGACGTACTTCACCGTGCCGCCCCAGCTCCCGCGCGCCGCGGCCAGCCGCTCCGCCACCGCCAGCCCGATGGCGGTGTGCGCGTCGTGCCCGCAGGCGTGCATCCGCCCGTCTACGGTGGAGCCGAAGCCGTGGGCGGTGTCTTCGTGGACGGGGAGCGCGTCCATGTCGGCGCGCAGCAGCAGCGTGGGCCCGGCGCCGGCCCCGCCGCGGAGCGTGCCGACCACCCCCGTCTCCGCCACCCCGGTGCGCACCTCGTACCCCGCCGCGCGCAGCCGCTCGGCCACGATGCCGGCGGTCCGGTGCTCCTGGAACGCCAGCTCGGGGTGCCGGTGCAGGTCGCGGCGGGTGCGGATCAGCAGCTCGGTCTCGGCGGTGTCGGTCATTGGCGGGACTTCGGGTCGTCTTCAGCTGGGAGGCATGAATCTACACCGTCCCGCGTCTCGCTGCATCCAAGCCGGTGACGATCCGTGCCCTGGAGCCCAGCTTGGACAGCATGATACAACTTCCTTGATTTTTTGTTCACTTTATTTACTTTCCTCCTGGCGGCAGCCAAGCACCGCAGCGAACATAAGCATGTCAATCAGCTTGCTTATGATAAGCTGGCTCCTTATCATAACGACCTGAGCTGGGTCGCTTATCATCCGCTGCCTAAGGATTGGAGCGGTTTTCTCCACAGTCCAGAGTGCTTCGCGGCTGCGGTCGCGGCGCCCTTCCGGCTCGCTGGGGCTCGCCACCTCTCCCGGGACGGGGCCGTCTCGGGAGAAGTAATATGCCGGCTCCTGCGCCGACCCAACCGGCGTCGCTACCGCGGGTGTCGCGCTGCGTCCGCAGGCCACACGGCGCGGAGGCCGCCCCCCTCGCCCGGTACGTCCCGGTACGGAAGAGGGACAGGCGCGGAGCGCCAGGGAGAGGGCGCCGCGGCCGGATGCGCGATGGACTCCGAACCCGAACTCAATCCGCTCCAGTCCATGGTGATCGTCAACGCGTGGAACCTGTACGGGCTCAGGAGCAGCCCCTTCTTCCAGGAAGAGCTGCGCGCCGTCCCCGGTGCCGCCTACCCCGTCGACCTGCTCTTCGTCGGCCGCGAGGACGAGCTCGCGCGGGTCGGCCGGCAGATCGGCGGCTCGACCAGCTCGCGGGTGCTGGTGCAGGGGCTCCCCGGCCTGGGCAAGACGAGCTTCGTCAACCGCCTGAAGTCGGAGATGGCGGCGAGCGGGGTGCTCACCCACGACCAGCCGATCCGCATCACCTCCGCGGCCACTCCGCTCGGGTTCACCGCGGACGTGCTCCGCGTGCTGCTCCGGATCCACACGTCGCAGGGCCTCTCGGGCGACCGGTTCTGGGAGCATGCCGCCCGCCTGGTGGAAGGACAGGACGTCCTCGCGGGAGGCGTGTCGCTCCTCAGCGTGGGCTTCCAGGTGGAGAAGGGACGGATTCCCCCGGACCTGGCGATCACCTCGCTCTACGAGGTGATCGCGGAGGCGCTGGAGCGGATCCGGCGCGACACGGACGGCCCGGTCCTGCTGCACGTCGACAACCTGGAAAGCCTGGCCGGGGGCGACGCGAGGGCCGCCGCCGCGCTCCTGCTCGACGTGCGCGACTACCTGATGCTGCCGCATGCGCACTGGATCTTCGTCGGCGCCGAAGGCGTCGAGAAGAGCGTGTTCAAGGTCTATCCCCAGGTGAGCAGCATCTTCCCCTCGGCGATCACCCTCTCCCCGCTGACCGTCGAAGACCTGCAGGCGCTGCTGCGCCGGCGCTACGACCATCTCCGGCTCGACCGCAAGACGCCGCTGGTGGAGCCGATCCTGGTTGCCGACGCGGCCCGGCTCTACGCGCACTACCGCGGAGACCTCCGCAACTTCCTGAGGCTCCTGAGCGAGGCGGCCGATCTCGCCCTGGGCCTGGACCGGATCGAGCCGCTCCCCGTCGACTCGATCATTCGCCGGGTGGGCCCGCGCTACGCCGAGGCGCTGGAGGCGCAGCTCGGCGCGAACGACCGCGCGCACCTCGCCGCCATCATCGCGAAGCGGCCCGACCCGGCCGACTACGAGTTCCGGGTGACGGACGTGCAGCGGCGGCTCGGGATCAGCCAGCCGGGAGCCACGGGGATCACCAACCGGCTCCTCGAAGCCGGGGCCATCCGCCGCAGCCGCGTCCAGGGCAAGAGCACCTACTACGTCCCCGTCGGCGATGCCCGCATCGCGTTCGGAACGGCGGACGGCGAGCCGGCGGCAGGAGGGTGACGCGGTATCATAAGCAGCATAAGCGGTTCGCTTATGATAAGCGAGTCGGCTATGCAGCTTATGATGAATAATCCGGAGCCGCGCCTCCCCCTGCGCCTCTCTGCGTCTCCTGCGTGATACCGCTTTCCCCTGGTTCTTCGTCGGTTGAGTTGCAACCTGCCCCCCGGAGCTCGTCGACGAGTGGCTGCAGCTTCGGAATGTGATGAGTGGTCGAAATTTTTTTCGAGGACACTCTCTCCCGTCGTTCACCCCGCCTTCTGCGCCTGAAGGCTTCGTCAACTGCGTCATCAGGGGGAATCGAGCCCTCCCCGTCCTGCGTGAGTCTCTCCAGCCTTCGTGGGTACAGCGAATGATCGTCATCCCAGTTATCGATGCGCAGGATGTGCACGGCTACCGGGCTCGCCTCATCATCACCCCTGATCGATCCGTTGAGACAGCCGAGCCTTCCGCGATTGCAGAAGGAGCGAGGGGACTCTCCCAAAAAATTTCGATACTCAGCGCGAGCGCCACCTGCAGCCACTCGTCGACGGCATCGGTGCGAGCGAACAGGAGACCTGCTGCAACTAAATCTGCGATGAACCTTTCCCGAACGGTCGTGCATTCCTCGGCTGCCGAAGCTGAACGGGCTCTCACAGAGGTCGCAGGGGGCCCGGAGGAACTGCATCGTTTTCCCCTGTGTCCCCTGCGATCTCTGTGAGAGATTGGGTTTGACCCTGCCCGTCGAACGCACAGTCAATCGGCCGAATGGGTATGAGACCATCTCAGCCGGGGACGATCACGCGGGCTGCGGCTCCCCGGCGGGCTCGGGCTCCGCGACGCGGGAGCCGAGGCGCGAGCGGCCGGCCTTGCGCGCGGACCGGGCGGGGGCGGCGCCGTTGGCGTGGGGAGCGCCGCCGTTGCGGGCGGCGGGCTCCGCTTCGGGGGGCGGGAGGAGGTGGTCGAGGGGGATCACCTCCTCGCCCATCCCCTTGCGCCGCGGGTCGGCGATCCAGGCGGCGACGGACTGCATGAAGCGCCACACGCCCCCCGACGCCGGGCGCTGGTAGTCGGGCGCGCCGGGGTCCATCCCCATCTTCTGGAAGACGGCGGTGAGCCACTCCGGGCCGTGGCCGCCCACCTCGAGCTCCGGGAGCCAGCACTCCAGCTCGCCGGCGGGAACGATGAAGAACCCGTACTCCGCGCACGCGCCCAGCAGCTGCTCGGCGGCCGCGCGCACCTCGCGCGGGGTGCGGTAGATGCCGCCGCTCTTCCAGTCTTCGCCCTTCAGCTTCTGCTGCAGCCGGGCGCGCTGCTCCTCCCAGGGCTCCCAGAACACCTGGGGGACGAAGGTGGCCTTCAGCAGGTCGCGGAAGTCCTCGCGCCCCTTCAGGATGTCGAGGTCCACCACCGCCACCGAGGGGATCCCCATCTCCCGCAGCGGTCGGATGATGCGGCGGATGGTCTGCTTGTTCTGCGCGTTCAGGAAGAGGCACCCGTCGGCGCCGCCGGAGCGCGCGGCCAGCAGCCGCTCGTTGATCTCGGCGTAGAACACCCGGTCGGCGTCGGCCTCGCAGACGATGGCGCCCTCGTGGAAGAGCGCGCCCAGCACGCCGGTGGAGCGCAGCAGGGGGTCCTTCATCATCACCCCCAGCTTGTCCGCCGCCAGCAGCCGCGCCGTGGCCACGCCCCCCCGCCAGGTGAGCCGCACCACGTTCACCCGCTGGCCGCTCTGCACGCACCCCATCAGGAACTCGGGGGAGTGGGTGGACGCCAGCACGTTGGCCCCGCGCTCGGCGGCGAGCTGGGTGAGGCGCTTCCCCAGCTTGCGGGCGAGCGGGGGGTGCAGGAACGCCTCGGGCTCGTCCACCAGCATGATGCGGTAGTCGGCGCTCATCACCGCCGCCGTGAGCCCGGTGAAGGCCCGCACCCCGTCGGAGAGCTGCGCGATGTCGTGCGCGCGGCCGTGGTAGGCGCGCGCGCGGTCGTCGTCGCCCTGCTCCTCCTGGATGTCCATCGGCGCGCGTTCGGCCATGCGGATGCGGAAGAGGCCGTGCGCGCTGCTGCGGTCGATGGCGAAGTAGAGGTGGAAGGCGTCGCCGGTGATCTCGCGGATGCGCTCGCGCGCCTCGTGGTCGCGCCAGAGCACGGCCAGGTGGTGCGCGGGGTGGTCGCCCGGCTTGCCGACGGCGCGCGGCTGGGTGAGCGCCAGGCGCGTCTGCCCGTCCAGGCGGATCAGGAAGAGGGTGAGGACCGCCCGGCAGAGGAGCGCGAACTCCTCGTCGTCCAGGTGGTCGACGTCCTCGAGCGCGCGGGTGACCGCGTCGAGGTCGATCAGCTGCTCCTCGAGCGGCTCGGCGGGGTCTTCGGCACGGCGGCCGTTGAACTCGCCGGGGGCCTTGAGGCGCACCACCCGGGTGAAGCCGGGGGGCGGCGGCGGGCCGTCGTCGGTCACCTCGCGCGAGAGCACCATCCCGCGCACCGCCTCGGGCGAGGGGAGGTCGGGCTCCACCCCCTCCACGATGTGGCCCCGCGACTCGCCGCCGCTCTCGACGAAGTCCTCGAGCTCGCGCAGCGCCAGGCTCTTCCCCGAGTTGTTGGGGCCCACGAACACGGTCATCGGGCCGGGCGAAAAGCTCAGGCCCGGCTCGTTCTCGTCTGCGCCGAAGCGGAGATTGACGGTCTTCAGCATCGCCTGTGTGGATGCGACCCGGAAGCGGGGTCCGCGCGGCCGGAACCCGGCAGGATACCGCGTCTTTGCCAGAACCGCGCCAGTTCCGGCCCAGGCCCCGCGGCTTGTCGCCGGCGCCCGCCGGCCGCACCTTGTCGCGCCGCGCCCGCGCGCATTCCCGTCTCCCGTCCCGCCCTCCCCGCCCGCCACGGAGGCACCCGTGCCCGCTCCCCGGCCCACGCTCAACCGGCAGTCGGAGGTCTACCTGGAGGGGATGGCGGGGAAGAAGCCGCTCGTCCCCCTCCACCCGCGGCGGCTGGAAGAGGCGGCGCGGCGGAAGATGAGCCGCGAGGCGTACGCCTACGTGGCCGGCGGCGCGGGCGCCGAGGCCACCGTCCGCGCCAACCGCGAGGCCTTCGAGCGCCGCCGCATCGTGCCGCGCATGCTGCGCGACGTCTCCACCCGCGACACCTCGGTGGAGCTCTTCGGCCGCACGCTCCCCGCGCCGCTGCTGACGGCGCCGGTGGGCGTGCTGGAGCTGGCGCACCCCGAGGCGGACCTCGCCGTCGCCCGCGCGGCCGCCGGGGCGGGGGTGCCGATGATCTTCTCCAGCCAGGCGTCGGTGGCGATGGAGGCGTGCGCCGCGGCGATGGGCGCGGGCCCGCGCTGGTTCCAGCTCTACTGGAGTCGCAGCGACGCGCTGGTGGAGAGCTTCGTGCGCCGCGCGGAGGCGTGCGGGTGCGAGGCGATCGTGGTGACGCTCGACACCACCCTGCTCGGCTGGCGCACCCGCGACCTGGAGCTCGCCTACCTTCCCTTCCTGCGCGGCAAGGGGATCGCGCAGTACGTGAGCGACCCCGTGTTCATGGCCTCGCTCGCCGACCCCGCCCCGTCTCCCGCGGGCGCGGCGAAGCGCACGGTCAACGTCCACACGCTGGCCGCCTTCGCGGAGCTGACGCGGGCGCACCCGGGGAGCTTCTGGAAGAACCTGCGGTCGAAGGCCCCGCTCGCGGCGGTGCAGCAGTTCATCGCCACCTACTCCCGCCCCTCGCTCACCTGGGCCGACCTCCCCTTCCTGCGCGAGCGCACCAGGCTGCCGGTGCTGCTGAAGGGGATCCTGCACCCCGACGACGCCCGCCGCGCGCTGGACCACGGGATGGACGGGATCATCGTCTCCAACCACGGGGGGCGGCAGGTGGACGGCGCGATCGCCACCCTCGACGCGCTCCCGGCGGTCGTGGGCGCCGTCGAGGGCCGGGTGCCGGTGCTGATGGACGGCGGCGTCCGCGGCGGCGCCGACGTCTTCAAGGCGCTGGCGCTGGGCGCGCGCGCCGTCTGCGTGGGCCGCCCGTACGTCTACGCCCTGGCCCTGGCGGGGGAGGCGGGCGTGCTCCAGCTCCTGCGCGACCTGGCCGCCGACTTCGAGCTGACGATGGGGCTCGCCGGCTGCGCCTCCGTCTCCGAGATCACGCGCGAGTCGCTGGCTGACTGACGGCAGTTGACGCAGAGGCGCAGAGGAACCGAGAGAACAGATCAGTTCTCTCTTTTCCTCTGCGCCTCTGCGTCAAATGGCTGTTGTCAGGGCAGAGGCTTCCCCGAAGACCCGGGGTCGTCGTCGGCGACGGAGATCTCGGAGGTGGTGAGGAGCTCCTGCACCCGGATGTGCACCGACTGCCCCGGCGACACCGACACCCGCGGGAGCGTCAGCACCCCCTCGGCCCCGATCCGCTGCACCTCGAAGGCGAGCTGCTGCACGGGCGAGGCGGGGAGGTGCAGCAGCGGGAGGGTCCGGGTGTCGCCGGAGACCACCGTGCCCATCCGCGTGCGCGTGCCGCCGCGCAGCAGGTAGAGGTTCACGTCGGAGCGGTTCTGGTTGACCACGTGCACCAGCACCGGCGGGGCCGCCCCGGGGCCCGTGCCCGGACGCGGGCCGCACGCCGTGCCGGCCAGGGCCAGCAGCAGGGCCGTCCGCCGCAGCTGTCCGCGCATTCCATCTCCTTTCTTGCAAGGGACGATACGGGCGGCGCCCGGAGGAGCACTGCTCCCCCGGGCGCCGCCCCGCTTCACCGCTCAACGGCCGCGGATCAGCACCCCGGAACCGAGCCCGCGCCGCCGCGGGCCAGGCACTCGCTGAACGGAACCGGCCAGTAGGTGATCGACTTGTCACCCGCCCGCGGGTAGTTGTCGAGCGTACCCAGCAGGCCGAACCGGCGCAGGTCCAGCCACCGCCACCCGCCCTCGTACATCAGCGAGTAGCGGCGCTCGTAGAGAAGCATGCTGATGAAGGCCGCGTCGGTCGCCGGCAGGGGGGCGGTGGGGTACGGCGCCAGCCCGCCCGAGTTGGTGCGCACGAAGTTCAGGTCGGCGATGGCGCCGTCCTTGTTGCCCGTGAACCAGCGCGCCTCGGCACGGTCCAGGATCATCTGCTCGTTGCGCACCCAGGGAATCGGCGAGTTCTGGCCGCCCGAGCCGAAGAACGGGCGCGACTTGTAGAGCGCGTAGCGCAGGAAGCTGCTGATGCCGAGCTGCGAGCGCACCGCGCCCGAGTCGATCTTCAGCGTGTAGCGGTTGTCGCGCTTGCCGTCGGCCTTCAGCTGCGCGTCGGTGCGGAGCGTGGGCTCCGCCACCTCGGTCGAGCCCGTCCCCAGCGTGTTGGGGATCTCGCCCGAGTTGGTGCTGTAGGGGTAGTAGACGCCTGCGTTGAGCCCGGCCCGCGAACCGTCGGCCGTGCTGATCCAGGTCGAGTCGAGATGGATCAGCTCCGCGGCGTAGTCCCTGCGCAGCAGGTCCAGGCGCGCGCGGATCGCCCGGTTGAACCCCAGGGAGCCGATGGACGCGCCCAGGGAGGTCGCGCCCCCCGCCTTCAGGTGCAGCACCCCCGAGTCCAGGAGCACCGCCGCGCGCTCGTACATATCCGCCTGCGTCTTCATCGGCGCCGGCGGGGCGAGCGGATCCTCGTTGACCACGGTGGGCCCGTACTGGTGCATGTACGCGATGATCAGCATGTCGTTGCCCATCATCGTGTACACGAACCCGCGAATCGCCTCGCGCTCCGCCGTGGTGTACTGGGCGGCGGGCACCTTGTCGATCGCGCCCAGGATCAGCTGCCCCTGGGCGATGGTGCCGTACGGGTTGTTGTAGTCGTGGTTGCCGGTGAAGCTCGAGGGGTCGATGTTCCCCGTCACCAGCTCCGTCACGTTGCGCGGCTCGTTGTTGTCCAGGATGTAGGCCTCGCGGCCCACGATCCCGGCCACCCGCACGCGGTTGGGCGCGTCGCGCCGCGCGTTGTGGATCAGCCCCTGCACCGCGGCGTCGACCAGCGTGCGGTTGGGGGTGTTGACCAGCTCCGGGATGGGCACGCGGTTGTAGTCCGGCACCACCGCTTCCTTGCACGCGCCGGCCCCCAGGGCCGCCGCGAGCATCGTCAGGCAGGCCGCCCGGCGCCGCGTCTTGCTAGAAATATGCATGTTCATCCTCAGAACACGAGGTTGAGGCCGAGCCAGAAGGTGCGGCTGGGCGGGAACGGGGTGACGTCCTGGTTACGGCCGGCGGCCACGTTGCCGAAGTTGCTCACCTCGGGGTCGTAGCCGGAGTAGTTGTCCCAGCTGTGGAGGTTGCGCGCCGAGAGCTGCAGCGTGGCGCTGCTCACCCGGCGGCCCAGCACGCTGTGCGGCACGTCGTACGAGAGCGACAGCTCGCGCAGCTTCACGAAGCTGGCGTCCTCGATGTACACCGGCTTGTTCCTGGGCGTCGCGAACCAGTACAGCCGCTCCTCGCCCGAGAGGCAGCTCCCGCACCCGGTCCAGGGGCGCGGCTCGGTGACCCCCTCGGGCATCAGGAAGTCCGGCGAGGTCTCGGCCGAGTCGTAGTAGTTGCGGGTGAGGTTGATCACCAGCCCGCCGTGGCTCCAGTCGAAGAGCGAGCCCAGGGTGAAGCGGCCCACCTTCACGTCGTTCTGGAAGCCCATCTGGAACGAGGGCTCGCTCTCGCCGATCGGCTCCACCTTGAGCGTGCAGGTGAACCCGGAGCAGCCGGCCGGGATGTTCTCCTCGCGCCCGTTCTGCGCGAACACCGTGGTCGGCGAGTACCCCACCGCGATGCGGTAGCCGCCGAACGAGTTGCCGAAGGAGTTGCCGGGGCTGAACTCCGGCACCGGCAGCTCGGTGACCTTGGTGCGGTTGCGGGTGAAGGTGGTGTTGCTGTTCCAGGTGAACAGCCGGTGCGAGACCGGCGTGGCCTGCAGCGAGATCTCCTGCCCGGTGCTGCGCATCGCGCCGCCGTTGAAGGTCTCCACGGTGTAGCCGGTGGAGGGCGCCAGCACGCGGCCCAGCAGCAGGTGGGTGATGTTGCGGCGGTACATGGTGACGCCCAGCTGCGCGCGCGAGCCGAAGAGCGTGGCGTCGAACCCGCCCTCGATCTCCGTCACCCGCTCCGGCCGCAGGTCCGGCGCGCCGATGCCGCCGTTGATGGCCAGGTTCGGGACCCCCCCGATGTTCCCCACCGAGAGCGGGGTGAAGCGCACCCCGAAGGTGGGCTCGTTGCCGCTGGCGCCGTACGCCATGCGCAGCTTGAGCTGGTCCAGCACGCTGTACGAGTTGGGGAGGGTGAAGGCCGCGGCGGCCTTCGGGTAGAAGTAGAACTTGCCCGCGTCGGCGTTGTTGCTGCTGCGGTCGCCGCGCACGCTCCCGGTCACCGAGAGCAGGTCGTTGAAGAGGAGGAGCTCCTCCTGCACGTAGCCGCCGAAGTCGCGGGTGCGCTGGCGGCTGCCGTTCACCTGCTGCACCGCCGACTGGTACGGGAGCCCCAGGCTGCCGAGCAGCCAGCGCCCGGTGACCTGCGACAGGTTCAGGTCACGGTCCTCGTACTGCACCCCCGCCGAGGTGGTCGCCGAGAAGGCGCCCGACTGGGGCTTGAAGGCGTGCACGAGGTTGAGGTTGCTGTTCAGGTTCAGGTTGTTGCCGCCGCCCGTCACCGCGGTCCCCGGCGTCCCCAGGTTCGGCTGCAGCTGGATGTCGGGGGGGTAGTACAGGCGGTTCTGCTGGTTGAAGTAGTCCGCGCCGCCGGTGGCCACCAGGCGCAGCGTGCTGGGGCCGCGGGAGAGCAGGTCCACGTTCAGGTTCATCGAGCCGATCACGCGCCACACGTCCTCGTCGTTGCGGGAGCGCTCGGCCGTCTCCAGCGGGTTGCTGTCGGTGAAGGGGTTGTGCGGGTAGAGCCCGTTCGCCGGCTCGTAGCTGAAGAAGTTCGGGGTGAACGAGATGGCGCTGACGTAGCTGGCGCTGCTGTTGTCGTTGCCGGTCACGCCGCGGGCGGCGATCGAGTGCAGCACGTTGGTGCTGGCGGAGAGGCGCGCCCGCGACCAGAGCGTCTGGTTGAGGCTCAGGTTCATCGACTGCTTCTGGTACCCGGTGTTGGGCGCGATCCCCTGGTCGTCCTGGATCAGCCCCGACACGTAGTACTGGGTGTTCTCCGAGCCGCCGCTCACGCCCAGCGTGGTCTCGCGCTGCGGGGCCTTGCGGCCGAACACCTGGCGCTCCAGGTCGAAGGTGCCCTTGGGGCTCCCGTCGGCGTTGAAGTAGGTGCTGGTGCACACGTCGCCGCAGCTGGCTTTGTGGTTGGTGTAGCCCGAAGCCTCCGACTCTTCCGCCGTCCAGCTGCGCGTTCCCAGCTCGTTCGACAGCTCGGCGTACCCCACGCGCTGGCTGAACGAGAAGCGCGGGGCGCCCGCCCGGCCGCGCCGGGTGGTGATCACCACCACGCCCGCGGCGGCGCGCGAGCCGTAGATCGAGGCGGCCGAGGCGCCCTTCAGGATCTCGACGTTCTCGATGTCGTTGGGGTTGATGTCGGCGATGCGGTTCACCACCACGTCCTGGTTGGACGAGTTCACGCCGCGCGACGCGATCGAGACGGAGTTCTGCCCGCCGGCGATCCCCACGTCGGAGACGATCACGCCGTCCACCACGTAGAGCGGGGTGGCGTTGCCGGTGATGGTGGTGGGCCCGCGCAGGCGGATCTGCGTGCCGCCGCCGGGGGCGCCGGAGTTGGTGCGGATGGTGGCGCCCGCCACCTTCCCCTGCAGCGCCACGTCGAGCGTCTGGGCGGGAGCGTTGCCCACCAGCTGCCGGTTGCTCACCACCGCCACGTCGTGCGCCAGGTTCTCGCGGCGCACGGTGGTGGCCTGGCCGGTGACCACCACGGTCTCCAGGCCGAGCACGTCGGTGTCCAGGCGCACGGCCACGGTGTTCTGGCCGGCGGGAACGGTCACTTCGCGCGCGCGGTAGCTCAGCGCGGTCACCCGCAGGCGGGCCTCGCCGGCGGCCACGGGAATGGTGAAGCGGCCCTGCGCGTCGGTGCGCACGCCGCGCGTGGTGCCGGCGATGCTCACCGCGGCCCCGGCCACGGCCTCGCCGCCGGCGCCGGTCACGGTGCCGCTGACCTCGCGCTGCTGGGCCGCGGCGGCGCTGGCGCCGAACGGCAGCAGCAGCGCGAGGAGCACCCACAACATCCTCTTCATCAGCTGTCCTCCTGGTTTGTTTGCGGAATCGGACTGCGGCTGGACATGGAGTGGTTCTCGCGTCTCCTCTCGAGTAGCGGTGGAGTCTTGCGGCGGACACGGGCCGGCCGCGGGGATGGATGGGTCAGGATGCGTCTGCTGGAACGGGCGGAGTGGCCCGAGGGATCGTGGGGATGGCTGGCCGTCGGTGCGTGGGGCGGAGGCGGCGACGGAGGCCGCGTCTCGGAGCGCCGCCGGGTGGCGGCCGGGTGGCCGCGCGACCGTGCCACTCCAGGGGAGAGGCTGCCGGGCGGTGCATGCTTTGGGTTGTGAGCCGGGGCACAGTATACACCGCCCGCCCCCCGGCGTAAAGCTTTTGTCACACAGGGGTAACCTTCCAGCACACGAGCATTTTCAATGCGTTCCCATGCATCCTGCGCCGCCCGCTCCCCTCGCGCCCCCGCGCGCCGCGCTTGACCGGCCCGGCGGCGCGGCGCATCCTGTCCCCCGAGCGCCGAAGGCGCCGCGTGTCCCGCCCGCTCCCGGAGAAGCGCTCACCATGCCCGCCCCCTCCCCTTCCGCCGGGCCGCACCCCGAGGCCGCCGAGCTCCGGCGGGCGATCCGGGAGCTGACGCGGCTGCACCAGCTCCGCGACCGCGCGCGGGTGAGCGCGGCGGGGGTCACCGTGGCGGGCGGGCACGCGCTGGAGGTGCTGGCCGAGCGGGGGGCGCTCTCGCTCACCGCGCTTTCGGCGGCGCTGTTCGTGGACCGCAGCACCGCCTGCCGCATCGTGGGGCTGCTGGAAGACCACGGCTGGGTGCTGCGCGAGGCGGACCCGCGCGACGGCCGCTCCATCCGGGTGCAGCTCACGCCGCCCGGACGCGCGCTGGAGGCGGAGCTGCGCGAGGCCGCGGCGCGCGAGCTGGGCGAGACGCTCGCGGAGATGCCGGCCGGGGACCGCGCCGAGGCGCTGCGCCTCTTCCGCCAGTTCACCCGTTCCCCCGGCTGAGCCGGTCTCATCGGAATCTGGGCGAATGATACCATTTTCGCCGATCAGTTGTGCGTTCCGACAAGAGGAAAATGCCTCACCCAGAGGACCGGAGGACCAGAGAACTGCGCGTGTTTCCTCTGGTCCTCTGGTTCTCTGGGTGAGACCAATCTGTTTGCCTGAATGCACATTCAATCATCAGAAATGGTATGACTGTGCACTCGTAGATACCAGCACAGAAGAAGCTCACACGGAGTCAACGGAGTCAACGGAGTCAACGGAGTCAACGGAGTCAACGGAGTCAACGGAGTCAACGGAGTCAACGGAGTCAACGGAGTCAACGGAGTCAACGGAGAACGACTCCGTTGACTCCGTGTGAGGCCGATCCGTTCGCCCCGAATGCGCTCAGCGGGTGGCCGAGCGCGCGCGGCCGGCGGGGTCGAGGATGGCGTCCACGCGGGCGGCCACGTCGGCCCAGTGCGCGCGCTGCACCCCCGAGGTGGCGGCGGCGGAGGCCAGCGCGTCCGCGCGGATGCTGCGGAGCTGGCTGCGCGCCAGCGCCGGCAGGTCGCTGCGCTCCACGTTGATCGGCGCCAGCAGCGGCGACGGCGGCGGGTCGCCCCCACCGCCCGCGCCCGGGCCGCCCGCCGGCGCGGCCGGGGGCGACACCAGCGCCTCCAGCCGGTCCAGGTACACGCGCTGCAGGGCGCGCTGGCCGGCATCGGGGGCGCGGCCGGACCACACCGTGCGCTGCAGGTCCGCCAGGTACGCCGCCAGCGGATACGCGGCCGCGCTCATCCGCTCCCCCATCGCCAGGCGGTCCAGCCGGCGCGCCTCCAGCAGCGTGGCGAGGATCCCCGCCTGCGCGTTGGCCAGCGGCGACCCGCCCGTACGCGAGGTGATGGCGGCCGGCGCCAGCCACTCCGGCGTGCGCAGCGCGTTCGCGGCCAGGAAGGCGAGCGCACGCTCCTGCCGCGCGCGCGGCACCGGCGTGTAGACGGCGCCGGGCTGCCCCGCGGTCTTGGGGTCCACCCGCACCCCGCCGATCTCGGCGGCCACGTGGCGCATGTACTGCGACCACATCCCCACCGCCTCGCCGTACACCTCCGTGAGGTCCGCGTCGTCCTCGCCGGGGGTGGCGGTCCAGCTGGGGAGGTTGGGGATCACCCGGCGCAGGTTGGCCAGGGCGTACTCCGTGGCCGCCACCGCGTCGTCGCCCAGGTCCTCCGTCTGGTTGCGCGGGTCGATGCCGGAGAGGTACTGCGGCAGGTAGCGGTACGGCATGGGGCCGGAGGGGTTCGACAGCATCCGGTCCAGCCGGGCGCGCTCCGCCTGCGGGGTGGGGGCGTCGGGGTAGAGGCGGTATCCCCACTCGATGATGAAGTCGTCGAAGGGCCCCAGGCGGCGGATGAAGTCCCTGGGCTGCAGGCCGTCGCCGGGCTGCGCCACGTAGTTCTGGCGGGCGTAGTCCATGATGGTGGCCGACACGCCGTAGCGCCGCGTGAAATTCGCGCTGCGCAGCGAATCGACCGGGAAGCTCGCCGAGGCGATCATGTTGTGCGCCAGCCCCAGCGCGTGGCCGATCTCGTGGGTGATCACCTGGCGCATGGTCTCGCCCATCAGCGGCTCGGGGATCTCCAGCGTGCGCGCCGACGGGTTGGCCGCCCCGGTCTCGATCATCAGCCGGTTGCGGTAGCTGCGCATGTGGTTGTGGTACCACACGATGTCGCTCTCGATGATCTCGCCCGAGCGCGGGTCCACCGTGCTGGGGCCCTGCGCGTTGCGCGTGGTGCTGGCCGCCCAGCGCACCACCGAGTAGCGGATGTCCTCCGGGTCCCACTCCGGGTCCTGCTGCGGGGTGGGCGGGTCCATCGCCCGGACGGCGTTCTTGAAGCCGGCCCTCTCGAAGACGCGGCCCCAGTCCTCCACCCCCTGCCGCACGTACGGCCGCCAGCGCGCGGGGGTCGCGGGGTCGATGTAGTAGACGATGGGCTTCACCGGCTCCACCAGCTCGCCGCGTGCGTACGCCGCCGGGTCCTTCGGCTCCAGCCGCCAGCGGGTGATGAAGCTCTCGGTGGCCGCCTTCTGCTCGTCGAGCCCGTAGTTGATGCGGTCGACGGTGAAGAAGCCGGCGCGCGGGTCGGCGTAGCGCGGGCGCATGGGCACGCGCGGCAGCAGCACCAGCGACTGGCGCATCTCCAGGGTGATGGTGCCGCCGGTGCGGTCGCTGGGCGGGGCGGCGGCCTCGAAGGTCTGCGTGTGGCGCACCTCCACGTTCAGCGGGTAGCTGCGCGCGGTGCTCACGAAGGAGCGTGCCGGGTCCAGCCGCCGCACCTGCCACTGCGTGCGCTGCTGCGTGGTGAGCCCGCTGAGCGCCGGCGTGTCGCCGCCGAAGAAGTCGGTGACGTCGATCACCGCGCCGGCGCTGTCCGGCGTGTAGGCCTGCACCGGAAAGGCGCCGAGGATGGCCCCCAAGTAGTTGCTGGCCACCGAGCGGGCGATGGGGAGCGAGTCGTCGGCCACGGCGTCGGCGCTCACGGCGCGCAGGATCACGCGGTCGCGCGTCCGCTCCCACTTCACCATCCGCTCCTGCACCGACACGCCAGCGGGGAGGAACCCGCCGAAGTTGGGCGGCACCGCGGCGATGCGGCCCACCAGCAGGAAGTCGCGCTCCAGCAGCGAGTCCGGCAGCTCCAGGTACCACTTGTCGCCGTCGTGGTGCACCGTGATCCCGCCCGAGTCCGTCACCGCGCGGCTGGTGATCACCTGCCGGTACGGCCTGGGCCCCGTGGCGCGCGCGCCGCCGCCGCCCTGGGCGGGTGCGCCGGCGGTGGACGCTGCCGCGGCGGAGCCTCCGGTGGGCGCAGCTGCTGCGGACGACGGGGCGGGTGCCGGCGCGGGCTGCCGGGTGTTGGGCGTGCAGGACGCCACGCTTACCGCCACGGCGGTGAGCCAGACCATGCTTCGCACGATGTGCCGATCGGGTTCGGGGGATGGACTACGGGACGAGCGGCTGGAGCGGAACGCCGCCTTGCGGTCAGGCGTGCGACTCCGTTTCTGCTAAAAACTTACCTTCGTGGAGGGAGAGGGCGCAACAACGCAATCGGTGAGAATGGCTCGGTCGCACACCGGTCGGCGGACGGCTCGGCTGCGGCCGTCACCCGTTCCTGATTCTCGATACCAACTCGTCCAGAACGTGCCACAGCCCGGAACGTCGCAGGTACCTGGGGTGATAGGTGCGATAGCTGGGAGCCGGCAAGCTCGTGTGCTCCACGCGTGCGACTGCGGGCAATACCGGGTTCAGGCTCAATCCGGGGAACGTGCTCCGCAGGCGATCGTCGTACCTCGGCCCGGTGAAGAAGATTACGGCGTCGGGCTGGGTGATCGCGATCTCCGCCGGCAGCAGGCCGAGGCGGCTGACGGCTTCTTCCACGGCGGGCTCCGGACGGCGCTCGCATTGGTCGACTTTCACCAGGTTCGACCATAGGAACGCGCGTTCCGGTCCCTGGGGGTTCAGGCCACGGTAGACCTTGTGAGCGGCTTGCCAGAAGTGGCTGCGACGGCACTTCCGCCCAAGGTCAAAGCCACAGTAGACGGCAAGCAGGGTGTCGACGGTATCGCCCGGCTCGCACCAGCCAGCCGTCTCTTGGCCGACGATCATCAGCTTGATGGCGGCAGCGTGATAGGCGTCCGGCACGTAGAGCAGCAACGGACGAGAAATCCCCGCTCCGACCGGCAGCGCCAAGTCCAGCTCGGCAACGGCAGCATGGTACAGGCTGTAGAGCCGCTGGTTCATCATTGTGGATTTCCGGGTCGTCCAAAGGCTGCGCTCACATCCCGAGCCGGGCGGATGTGGTGCTCTGCAGCGGATTTCATCCAGCTCCGCCACGGCTCACAGTCCGAACATCTCCGCCACTCGCGGGGCGAGATCGTCCTCGTCGATCATAGGGTCGACCACGAGCGCGGGTAGATCGAGGCGCGCCGTCTCCGCGCGGAGGACGTCCGTGAACATCCGGTCGCGCTCGAGCAGGTTGCGCAGGGCTCTATCCGGGTCGCTGGTCCTGGCGAGAAATCCCGACGCCGCACCACCCCGGCTCTCCATCACCGCCTCGCGGAAGTCGGGCGTCGGGAGGAGCCAGACGGCATGCGAAGGCACGGAGAGCAGAGGCGCGACCAAGCGTGGCAGCAGCCGAAATCCCTCGACGATGACACCGGTTTCGCGTGGGAGGCGCAGCAGGTCTTCGATGATCAGCTCGAAGCCCTCCCCCTGGAACCAGTGGAACGTCTCCAGCATCGTTTCCGGGGGGCGACTCACCCATCGCTCGTCCATGTCCATCGCCATGAACCGGTGGAGCAGCGGGGCCTCTTCGTGCGTGCTCCGGCCGGCGTGATCCGCCATCACGTCGTCGGTCGCGTACACGTGCAGCCCATGCTCCGCCGCCACGCGCCGCGCGATGGTCGACTTCCCCGCGCCGCTCCCGCCGCCGATCCAGTAGACGTGCCGGAGTTGGTCGCGAAGCGCCGCGCCATCGGCGGTCTTACCGTGCCGCTCAGGCGCCATGCTTCGACTCTTCCCTACCGCTCGCCACCGGTGCGCGGAGCTCCGCCGCGGCAACTCCGCCGTGCTCCCGGATGAACTGTCGCACCTGGTCGACTTCGGTGGGAGGGATTACGCGTTTGGGCAGGAAGAATCCCTGGACGGTCGACGCCCGGATGATGAAATAGGCTTCCGTCTCGTACGCCTGCCGAATCGTGGTCCAGTCGGCCGCGACGTCGACTCCCACGCCGATCCAGCAAACCCCGGTATCGTTCAGCTCGACCGTCTTTTCCCCCACGATGTGCGGGTTGACGAGCATTGCCAAGCGCGTGCTGAATCGCGCCAGAACGCCCGTCGCGGCGAAGACCGTCCCGAGCAGGACGAGGTTCAGACCCTGCGAGCGGAGGCCCGACACGAGGTCGCGGCTGCCGGCGAGGGTCAGCACCACCACGATCGCGAAGAGGCCTGCCATCATCAGGCGGAGCTTGCGTACCTGCCGATCACCACGGCTGGACGCCCGTTGTGCGGCAAGCCACTCATCCCTGGATGCGACGAACGTGTAGCGGTACATCGCCTGTAACTGGTGAAGCGCCGGACGAGAGGTGCGGTGAGAGGTGCCGTCGTGGTGCTTTACACCACAACCGATTCAATTGAGCGGTACTGCCGGGCCACGGAGAACCGGATTCTCCGTGGCCTCAGCGATGCGGCCTCAGCGAAGTGGTGTGTGTTGTCCCCGCTCGTTCCCGCGCTGCACCTCGCCTCGGCCCGTTTGATCACCTGGATCGTGCGGACGCGGTGGCCCTTCGCGTGTGGTTCTCGTCCTGAATACCGTCAGCCATCGGACGCCTCGCGGAACGTCGCTTCCTGCGGACGAGGGTTGCCGAAGGTGAGGATCATCTCCAGGGTAGCCGTTACCGCCACTCCGTCCCGCGTCGCTGGGTGAAACCTGAGCGGTCGCACCGCTCGCTCAGCTGCGCTCGCGAAGGCACCGTAGAAGTCCGTCGACTGCAACACACGGATGGATCGCGGATCGACGGTACCATCCGGCAGGACGTCGAAGCGCATCACTACTCTACCCGTGACCCCGGCGTCCCAGAACAGCGGCGGGAACGCCCGGCGCATCCGCACCTGCAGGTGTCGATACTCAGCACTGTCGAGCAGCGCGGGCGTACCCGAGTCGGCTCGCACGGGGCTGATCGTACGCAGGGGGTGGGGTCGAGCAGATGCCGGATCGGATGACAGGATCGCAAGAACAGCGGCCGGAATCGTCAGGAAGTTGAGCATAGGGGTAAGTGGGGTGCGAAGGGGGGGAAGGAAAGGCGAATCGGGGGACTCCGTGCTCGGAATTGACGCGAGCTGCCCACGCGAGCGGGGGCGTGTCGCACGAGCGTCGGCCCCCGGCCTGCGCGTGCGGCTCTATTGGTGGTTTTCGGCCCGGCGAAGCAGTTCGGAGCCACTCGTTCCCATCGCTTCCGAGAGGCTCCGAAACACCCGCAGCGTCGGCGACTTCACCCCGCGCTCCAGCTGGCTGATGTAGGTCGGGTGCAACTTGCAGCGATACGCCAGCGCCTCCTGCGTGAGGCCCGCCCTGCGCCGCTCCTCCGCAATCACCTGCCCCAGCACGCGCTCGAATGAGTCCATCGGCTCCGCACTCGTAGAAGGAGCATGGAGCGTGCGCCAGCTAGGACTATCGTACCAGAGACTAAAGTATTAGTTTTCTCTTGGAGGGCGATTTCACTCTTTCTGGGAGAGGAAGCCATGCGGACGCGCCGTGACGAGGGAGCCTACTTATCACCGTCGCGCCTGCTGGAGATGCTGGAGTTCCGCTTCGGCGCCTTCGAGGCGATCGCCTACGCCGCGCTGGAGCTGGCCCGCAAGGACCCTGACGACAAGCTGCCGATGGACGTCAGGACCGCCGACGCGATCCTCGAGTTTGGCGATGATCTGCGGGACGCGTCGCGCGCTGCGGCTGCTTGGCTGCGGGAACGGAATGCAAGTGATCGGGGATGAACGGTTCGACCAAAGCTAGCTTATCTCGCGCGGGATGCTCTTACTGGTTTCTGCGTGTCACGATTGTGTGTTGGCCTCACCGCGTAGAGGGTGAGCAACTGCTTAGCAATCGCCGCGGTTGTTTCCTGACGGAGAGAGCTATCTTTCTCACCGATTGTTTCAAGAATTTGCACGGCCATTCCAACGGCGTTGATGCGCTCAAGGATCGTAACGTAGTCTTTTGCTTGGGACATCGTTGAGCGATAGACAATAAGAAACGACGCACCGATTAAATTAACCAGAATTCCACTGCAAGCTGCGACGACAGCAGGTTTAAACGTCGAAGGTGATTCAAATACCTTGGATACGCCGTACCCAATGAGGAAAAACCCGATGATCATCACCAGTGTAGTCAACCAGAAAATCGACCGTACTTGATTGAGGTTCCGGTTTAGCCTGGATCCTGCAAAACAGATGTAGTAAACAAAGCGAGCACCGCCTGGATGTCATAGATTGCAAGGAGTTCCGACCAAGGAAACCTTCCAACCTGTGCCACCCAGACGGTGCGAAACCAACGTATTC
>Ga0207694_10000070_pt1 | contig 123328 bp, 86 predicted proteins | sample KBSC34metaG_FD_184353 | JGI IMG/M metagenome (GOLD analysis project Ga0207694, IMG submission 184353) | Corn rhizosphere microbial communities from Kellogg Biological Station, Michigan, USA - KBS C3-4 metaG (SPAdes) (version 2) | ecosystem: Host-associated > Plants > Roots > Rhizosphere > Soil... | reverse complement strand
CCATTCGGGCACCCCCGGATCAACGCCTACGTGCGGCTCCCCGAGGCTTTTCGCAGCTTGTCGCGCCCTTCTTCGCCTGTCCGTGCCAAGGCATCCACCGTGCGCCCTTGTTTCGCTTGACCGGATAGGCTCGCACGCCCCGAAGGACGTGGATCACCCGGTCCACCGATTTCCCAGATCTAGACCACGCGGTTGGTGCTCTCGCGCCTTCTCTCGACGCGTCCAACACAACACCCAATCCCACAACCCAAGTTGTCAAACAGCCTGTTCGCGGCATCTCGAAATCGCCGCGGAGCCAGATAATTTACAAGTCTGTTGCGCCGTTGTCAACGGGTCTTCGCCAACCCGTGCGGCGCGGAGCAATCAATCTACCCGGACCATAACTTTATGTCAATAGCCAACTTACGTTAATTGACGCAGAGACGCAGAGGAACTGAGAGCGGCCTTCTCTCAGTTCCTCTGCGTCTCTGCGTCAATTAACGTAAGTTGTGTTGCTTTTTAGAACGGCATTCCGATGGTCGCGTAGAACATCCCCCGCTCGCCCTTGGCGTAGGCGGCGGTGAAGGAGCGCCCCAGGGTCTCCAGCGAGAGCCCGCCGCCGGTGGAGGTGTGCCACCCGCCGGGCGAGTCGCCGTCCACGTACACCCGCCCCGCGTCCGCCAGCCCGAAGGCGCCGACGTGGAAGCGGGCGGCGCCGAGGTTGAGGTACGCCAGCCGCGCCCGCACCTCGGCCGAGCCGAAGAGCGCCGCGTCGCCGCGGAAGCGCTGGTAGGAGTAGCCGCGCAGGTTCATCGGCCCACCCACGAAGGCGCTCTCCTGGAAGGGGAAGTGCCCCATCGCCTTCTGCCCCCCCACGCGCAGCGCCAGCGTGGGGCCGAAGGCGCCCGGGACCGTGGCGTATCCCGAAACGAAGCCGTCCAGCTTGCCGAAGGGGCCCCAGACGTCCCACCCCCACGCCGAGCCGGTGAGCTCCGCGCGCAGGCCGTGGCGCGGGTCGGCCACGGTGTCGCGCAGGTCCAGCGCGGCGCCGCCCTCCGCCCCCGCCTGCCAGAAGCTCTCGTCGCCCAGCAAGGTGCCGTGCGGCGCGGCGACCACGTCGGGGTCGGTCCACTTGGCGGCGGGGCCGGCCCAGAGGCGCAGCGCCCGCGTCGGGTGCAGCTCGTAGGCGAGCTGCCCGCGCACCTGGGTCTGGTCGACCTCGTAGAGGTCGCGGTCGGGGTCACTCGGGCTCTGGTTGCCGAAGCCGTGGAAGCGCACGTCCTCGAAGTTCGTCCCGCGCGCCTGCACCCACACCAGCGCGGGGCGGTTGGTGATGTAGCGCTCGTAGCGCCCCTGCGCCCCGATGCCGTTGTGCTCCCAGGGCGCCCAGAGCACCCGCAGGCTCGCCTGCTCGGCGTGCGGGGCGCGCCGGAAGCCGTAGCGCTTCCAGGTGGGGCCCACGCCCACCACCGGGCCGATGTTCAGCTCCCAGTTGGCGTAGATCCCGGTGAGAGTGCTGGAGCTCCCCCAGTCGCGCGGGGGCGGCGCGTTGCCGGTGAGCGCGTTGGCGTGCGGGGGCGACCAGGCGTGCTCGTCGACCTTTGCCTCGCGGCCGGGATCGAACTCGTTGTTGCCGCGGTCGTCGTAGAGCACCGTGCGGCGCCCCCCGCCGGCGGTGGACTGGTCGCCGAGCCGGTCGTCGCCGCCGCCGCCGATCACGCGCACCAGGATCCCCCCGTCGGGCGAGGCGCCACGCACGATGGCCTCGTCGTCGCCGCCGTGCAGGTAGAGGCGGACCTCGCGCGTCTCCGCGGGATCGAAGCGGCGGCGGTAGTAGGGGGCCGCACCCCCGCCGGCGGCGCGCAGGGTGACCTCCACCCCGCCGTCGGCCAGGCGCTCCACCTCGGCCCGCTCGCGAGCGTCGGTGGCGTGCACGTCGACCTCGCGCGCCACCAGGGCGTAGAGCTCGGCGGCGGCGGCGGGGAGGGCGTCGCGGCGCGCCTTGAGGGCGGCGGCCAGCGCCTCGCCCTCGCGGCGCACGTACTCGGGCGGCATGCGGCGCACGGCCGAGTCGATCAACGCGTCGGTGAGGCGCGCGCGCAGGGCGTTGGCCGTGCTGTCCCACGCCGCGCGCGGCAGCGGGGGAAGGATCAGGCGGTCGAGCTCGGCCGGGTGCTGGTGGTAGCGGCGGATCTGGTCGTACTCCGGCCCGAACTGCACCAGGATCGGCGTCATCGTCCGGCCGATGGAGGTGATCAGGCCGCGGCCGTCGTTGAAGGCGTTGTCACGGTCGCGGGGGATGGGGCGCCACCAGTGCACCCCGCCCGCGTCGAAGCGCGCCCAGCGCCACTGGTCCCAGTGCCGGTCCCAGTCGCCGAAGAAGACGTCCATCAGCCGCGCGGTGAGGAAGGCCCGCGGATCCACGCGGTCCTCGGGGCTCTCCTCGATCTTCTTGCGCAGGTCGTCGGACCCCTTCACATCGCGCGCGCCGCCGAAGCCGTCGGTGGGGCGCTCCTCGAGCATCCCCAGCCGGCCGCGGAACTGCTGGCGGTGCTCGCCCAGGAAGGGGTGGTCGGGGAGCACGAAGTAGCGCGGCGTGGCGTGCAGCACCCCGGCCGCGTCGAGGAGCGGCGGGACCACCAGCGCCGCGGCGGGGTTCTTGGCGCTCACCATGTCCTGCACCACCCACTGCGAGAGGGTGCCGCGCAGGTCGCGGGGCAGCCCCGGGTTCACGTTCTTGTCGACGGAGCGGAACTGGTACTCGCGCCCGTTGCGCCCCTGCATGCGCAGCGACTCGGTGGAGAACCCGCCGCCCTCCTTCTCCACCGTGAGCCCCCCGGCGAAGGTGTCGGGGTCGAGCACGGGGACGGTGATGGTGGTGGTCCAGAGCGGCCGGTATCCCTCGCCCAGGAAGAAGCGGTGGAGCCCCCCCGCCTCGTAGTGGGCGCCGGCGGTCACCTGCACCGTCTGGTTGGGGCGCTGCGCCGCCGCCGTCCCGGCGCCGGCCGCCAGCAGCAGCAGCAGGGCGCACCACGGCGCCCGCGTCGTGCCAGTTCCGAGATTCATGGATCCTGTGGGTCCAGGGTGCGCCTTCGGGATCGGTTCCACCGTGCGGAACGAAACATCTATGCCGCGACGGACTGAGAAAAGAGTTGTCTCACGCCGAGGCGGCGGAATGCCCCTCACCCCGGTTCGGGCGGATCAGGTTCCGGTGTGCCCGACGTTCCCACGCATCCGCCCGAACCGACCCTCTCCCGAACAGCACGGGAGAGGGTGATTGAAGGCTCGCTTCGCTCGCGGCTGCAGGAAAAGCCTTCGGTACAATGCCGTTGCCGCTTGCAGTCGCAGTTGCCGTTCACCTCTCCCGTGCGGTTCGGGAGAGGTCGAAAAAAGAGGCGAGACGGCAGTTTGTCTCGCCTCTTTTTTCGGGTGAGGGGCCAGCCGGCGGCGTCAAGACGGCGGTCGAGGTGATACGCGGCGCTGATCAGTCCCGGCGGGTGTGGCGCAGCGCGAAGAGCTTCACCTGCTCCACGTCGTTCTCGTCGCGGTCGCCGACCAGGAGGTAGTCGCGGCCGATCTCGTAGATCCACCAGCCGCGCGGCATCCGCACCCGCGCGGCCACGCGGCCGTCCGCCGCGAGCACCGCCCAGTGTGCGTCGTCGCTCCCCGGGTGGGGAAACTCCTGCACCCACAGGCGTCCGTCCGCGTCCACGGCGAGGGCGCCCATCGCGGGCGTGCGGCGCGGAACGGGCGCCTCCGCCAGCCCGCGCGCGACGAGGGCGCGGCGCGCCGCGTCCGAGATCTCCTCCAGCCGCTCGCGGCGCAGCCGCCGCAGGTCCGCGCCGGACACGGCGCGGGGCGCGAACGGACCCTCGAGCGAGCGGATGAGCCGTCCGGAGGGCGACCACACGGTGATGCGGTTGCTGCCGCTGTCCGCCAGGTAGAAGGCGTCCGGGGCGCCCGCGTGGAAAAGCTCGCGGCCGAACGGGAGCGTGTTCCAGCCCACCGCTCCCCCCGCGTGGACGATGTAGACCTCGCCCGCGGCGAAGCGGCCGAGGGTGCGCAGCGGCGACCCGTCGGCGGCGAGGGCGGTGAAGGCGGCCGAGTCGGGGTAGACGCCGCTGCGCGACAGCATGGCCCGCGCGTTGGAGCCGGCCTCCGCCATCATCCCGCCGCCGGCGAAGACCGCCGCCACGTCGGGTGCGTACCCCGCCGCGATCGGCGGCTGGAGCATGCGGCCGAGCGCGCCCGCGGAGTCGTAGACGGTGAGCCGCCCCTGCGTGCCGTCCCACACCGCCAGCGAATCGCCGCGGATGCGCACGATGCGGCGGGGGAGCTGGAATTCGCCGGGCCCCCTTCCCTTGCGCCCCACCGCGCGGACGAAGCGGCCGCGCGCGTCGAAGAAGCGCAGCTCGCCGGTTCCGTCGCCCAGCACCACGGCACCGTCGGGGCGCCGCACGGCCGCGAGCACGTTGAAGAGCTGCTCCTTCTCCCCCGCATCCTCGCGGCCGATGGTGAGGCTCGGGCGGGAGGCCACGCTCCACTCCGGCGCCTGGGCCGAGGCCGGGTCGCGGAACGCCGCGCCACCCGCCGGGGCACGCGAGCAGGCGGCCAGCGCGAGCAGCGGGAGGATGGCCGCGATGCGCGGCACGGGAGACGGCATCCGCTGGAGCTCCGGAAGCGGTTGTACGAGGTCGATGCGTCGCATGGGCGGGGACGGAACCGCTCTGGCCGTTTCCTTATACCGCTTCGACGGATCGATTGTGCATTCCAATCAACAGAATGGACTCACACGGAGTCAACGGAGTCAGCGGACTCGTTCTCCGTTGACTCCGTTGACTCCGTGTGAGGCTCTCTGTGCTGGTGCCTCCGAACGCACGTCAATCGGCAGAATGGCATTACGCCCGCCAGCCGGCGGCGTCGAGGCGGCGGTTCAGGTCGAAGGCGGCGCTGATCAGGGCCAGGTGGGTGAAGGCCTGGGGAAAGTTGCCCAGCTGCTCGCCGCTGGGGCCAAGCTCCTCGGCGAAGAGGCCCAGGTGGTTGGCGTAGCCCAGCACCTTCTCGAAGACAAAGCGGGCCTGCTGCAGGTCGCCCCCGCGCGACAGGCACTCGGCGTACCAGAAGGAGCAGATGGTGAAGGTGCCCTCGTCGTCGAAGAAGCCGTCGGTCTGGCCGTCGCGCACGCGGTAGCGGCGCACCAGCGAGTCTTCCACCAGCTCCTTCGTGACCGCGCGCATCGTGCTCGTCCAGCGCGGGTCGGTGGGGCCGATCACGCGCAGCAGCGGCATCAGCAGCACCGAGGCGTCGAGCTCGTCGGAGCCCGCGTACTGCACGAAGGCCTTCCGCCTGGGGCTCCACATCTCCTCGAAGATGCTGCGGTAGATGCGGTCGCGCACGCGCAGCCAGCGCACCAGCGGCGCCGGGAGGCTGCGGCGCTGCGCCAGGCGCACGGCCCGGTCGACCGCGACCCAGCACATCACCCGCGAGTTGAGGTAGGGGCGCACCCCGGCGCGCACCTCCCAGATCCCGTGGTCGGGCTGCTGCCAGTTGTCGCACACCCACTCCACCAGCCCGGAGAGCCGTACCCAGAAGTCGTAGGCGATCGGCTGCCCGTACTTGTCGTAGAGGTACACCGAGTCCATCAGGGCGCCGTAGATGTCGAGCTGCATCTGGCGCCCCGCCCCGTTCCCCACCCGCACCGGCCGCGAGCCGCGGTACCCCTCCCACTCCAGCTCGAGCTCCTCCACGTCGGTGCCGCCGTCGATGCGGTAGAGGGGCTGCAGCGGCCCCATCTCCTTCAACTCGTGGCTCAGCCCCTCCAGCCAGCCGATGAAGGCGCCGGTCTCCTCCGTCATCCCCAGCCGGATCAGGGAGTAGAGGGTGAAGGCGGCGTCGCGGATCCAGGTGTAGCGGTAGTCCCAGTTGCGCACCCCGCCCAGCGTCTCGGGGAGGGAGAAGGTGGGCGCGGCCACCAGCGAGCCGTGCGGCTGCGACACCAGCAGCTTGAGCACCAGCGCCGAGCGGTGCACCTCGTCGCGCCAGCGGCCAGTGTACGTCGACTTCCCGATCCACCGCCGCCAGAAGTTGGTGGTGCGCTTGAAGGCCTCGGCCGCGTAGTGCTCCGCCTGCGCGGGCGACTCGCCGGAAAGGTCGCCCACCTCGAGCACGAAGGTGGCCGTCTTCCCCTGCGGGAGGGTGAACTCGGCCACCGCGTCGCCGCCCTGGAGCGAGAGCCCGGTGGTGGAGAGGAGGCGCACCGCCGCGTCGCCTCCGTCGGCCTGGAAGAGGGCGTACCCGTCGTCGCCGGTGACCCGGTGCGCGGCGGGGCCGTAGCCGAAGCGCGGCGCGCAGCGCATGCGGAAGGCGATGTCGCCGCGCACGGCCTTGACGCGGCGCACCACGCAGCGCACGCACTCCGTCTCGCCCACCGGCATGAAGTCGGAGATCTCCGCCACCCCGTGGGCCGAGAGGAAGCGGGTGAGGAGGACGTTGGTGTCGGGGAGGTAGAGCTGCTTGAGGCGCGCGCCGTCGAGCGCCGGCGCCAGCTCGAACGAGCCGCCGCGGCCGCGGTCCAGCAGCGACGCGAACACCGGCGGCGAGTCGAAGCGCGGCGCGCACATGAAGTCGATCGTGCCGTCCTTGCACACCAGCGCCACCGTGTGCAGGTCGCCCACCACCCCGTGGTCCTCGATCGCCGGAAAGTCGCGCCGCATCCCCTCCCCCGTGTTCCCGGCCACCCGCATCCGCCGTTTTGCCGGGCGTCACGCAAGGGGCAGTCCCGCCCGGCTCAAAGGATGGATTCCCATGCACCCGCTGAGCCCGGCTCACCGGCATCGACCCGGGGAGCGACGCGGCGAAAAGGGCGAAAATGTGAGCGATGACCCTTGATTCCGGGCCATCGGCGGCCTATCGTGGCAGCACACCCCGCCAGCCAGGCGCTCTCCGACACACACCGGCTCCACGCAGCACCCCGCAGCCTGCGGCGGCACCCCGATTCATCGTCCCCTTGCGGCGGCCGCCGGCGCGGCCCCGCGGCCCCATGCCGGCGCCGCCGGCCTTCCGCCACACCCTCCCACGTCCCGAGGACCGCATGCGTTACAGGCTCGTGCGCACCGTTTCCCTGCTCGCCGTGCTGCTGCTCGCCGCCGTGCCGCGGCTGGCGGCGCAGGAAACGGGGACCCTGTCGGGCGTCGTGACGGACGCCATCAGCAACCGCCCCATGGCGGGTGTGCGCGTGGACCTGGTGGGCGCCGACCGCCGGGTGGTGGGGAGCACCACCACCGACGGGCTGGGCGCCTACCACTTCACCGCGCTGCGGCCCGGGAGCTACACGGTGGTGGTCCTGAGCGGCGGCGAGGGCGGCGACCGGCGGCTGGAGGCGGTGGTCACCGCCGGGCGCACGGCCACGGTGAACGCCACCGTGTCGGGCGGGAACGTGCTGCTGAACCCGCTGGTGGTGTCGGCCTCGAAGCGCACCGAGAAGGCGCTGGAGGCGCCGGCGCGGGTGGAGGTGGTGGGCGAGCGCGAGGTGGAGACGCGCCCCACCACCACCGTGGCGGACCACCTGCGCGGCATCCCCGGCGTGGACGTGGCGCAGACGGGGGTGCAGTCCACCAACGTGGTGGCGCGCGGCTTCAACAACATCTTCTCCGGCGCGCTGCACGCGCTGAGCGACTACCGCATCGCGGGGGTGCCCTCGCTGCGGGTGAACTTCCTGCAGTTCGTCCCCTCGAACAACGAAGACATCCAGCGCATCGAGGTGGTGCTCGGCCCCGGCGCCGCGCTCTACGGCCCCAACACCGCCGACGGCATCCTGCACATCCTCACCAAGAGCCCGCTCGACGAGCAGGGGACCACCGCGGTGCTGGGCGGCGGCGAGCGCGGCACCTTCCAGGGCGAGTTCCGCACCTCGCAGCTGCTGTCGCCCAACTTCGGCATCAAGGTGTCGGGGCAGTACCTGCGCGCCGACGAGTGGCGCTACACCGACCCGGCCGAGGTGGCGGAGCGGCAGAAGTTCGCCAACGACCCCACCGGCTTCTTCCGCGCCGACCTGATGCGCGCCGCCGGCATCTCGGCCGCGGAGGCGGACGTGCGCATCGCCCGCATCGGCACCCGCGACTTCGACACCTCGCGCTGGGCCGGCGAGGTACGGGCCGACTGGCGCATGGCCCCCGACGTGACCACGGTGTTCTCGGCGGGGATGACGCGGGTGGTGAACGGCATCGAGCTCACCGGCCTGGGCGCCAGCGAGGTGAAGGACTGGACCTACAGCTACTTCCAGGCGCGCACCAGCTGGAGGCGGCTGTTCGTGCAGGCGTACACCAACCGGAGCAACGCGGGCGACACCTACCTGCTGCGCAACGGCGCGCCGATCGTGGACCGCTCCAACATCATCGTGGGGCAGATCCAGCACGGCTTCGACCTGGGCTCCCGCCAGAAGTTCACCTACGGCGGCGACATGATCCTCACCACCCCGGTGACCAACGGCACCATCAACGGGCTGTACGAGAACGACGACAAGACGCAGGAGTACGGCGCCTACCTGCAGAGCGAGACGGCGCTCCTCCCCAAGCTCGACCTGGTGCTGGCCGGGCGCGTGGACTTCCACTCGGCGCTGCCGGACCCGGTGTTCTCGCCCCGCGCGGCGCTGGTGTTCAAGCCGGCGCCGGGGCACGCGCTGCGCCTGACCTACAACCGCGCCTTCAGCACCCCCAGCTCGCTGAACCAGTTCCTGGACCTGGGCTCCTCCATCCCCAACCTGCAGCTGGCGCAGCTCGGCTACTCGCTGCGCATCCAGGGGACGGGCGAGAACGGCTTCCGCTTCCAGGACGCGTCGGGGGGCTACGTGGTGCGCTCGCCCTTCACTCCGGCGGGGCTGGGCGGCCCGGCCACCCTCCTCCCCGGCAACTCCACCACCCTCTTCCCCATCGCGGTGGGGGTGCTGGCGGCGCGCGCCGCGCAGGCGGGAACGCCGCTCCCCGGCTCGCTGGTCGCGTACCTCTCCGGGCTGCACCCCACGGCCGCGCAGGTGGGGCTGAACTACCTGAACGTGGCGAACGGGCAGACGGGCGCCCTCTCGTCGCTCAACCTGGACAACGTGGCGCCGATCCGCGAATCGACCTCCAACACGCTGGAGCTGGGCTACAAGGGGATCCTGGGGAACCGGCTGCTGCTGGCGGCCGACGGCTGGTGGAGCCGCAAGCAGCACCTGGTGACGCCGCTCACCATCCAGACGCCGCTGGTGCTGCTGAACGGGCCGCAGCTGGGGGCCTACCTGGTGCCGCGCTTCATGGCCGACCTGGGCTACAGCCAGGCGCAGGCGACGGCGCTCGCCACGCAGCTGATCGGCAGCACCACCTCGCCGGGGCTGGCGACCATCCCGGTGGCGGTGATCTCGTCAGCCGACGTGCACGCGAACGGCGGCCAGCTGCTGGTGACCTACGTGAACGTGGATGAGGACATCGACGTGAACGGCGCCGACCTCTCGGCCCGGTTCCTGGTGTCGCCGGTGTTCTCGGTGGGCGCCAACGGCTCGTGGGTGAGCGACGACCGCTGGCAGACGGAGAACGCGGGGCTGGTGACGCTGAACGCCCCGCGCAAGAAGGCCACGGTGTCGATGAACTACGACAACGTGGAGGGGAACGGCCTGAACGCGGAGCTGCGGATGCGCTACACCTCGGGCTTCCCGGTGAACTCGGGGGTGTACATCGGCACCCTCTGCCTGGGCGGGGACCAGGGCGCGCTGGCGGAGGACTGCGTGAAGCCGTACACGCTCTTCGACGCGAACCTCGGCTACCGCCTTCCCGGCCGGGCGAGCCACACCACGCTGCAGGTGAGCGCGACCAACCTCTTCAACGAGGACTACCGCCCCTTCCCCGGCACCCCCAACATCGGCCGGATGATCCTGGCCCGCGTGAAGTACGACTTCTGACGCAGGCGGTTGGTCGATCGTGAAAACGGAGGGGCCGGAGCGATCCGGCCCCTCCGTTCGTTTTCGTGTAATTGGCGAGTGAACTCGCCGCTACAACGGCACCCAGTCCGCCTTCGCGGACACCAGGGACGCAGCCGTCCACGCGCTGCAGAGCTTCGTCGGGATCACGTCCTCCAAACGGAAGGCCTCACACGGAGTCAACGGAGTCAGCGGAGTCGTTCTCCGTTGACTCCGTTGACTCCGTGTGAGATGCCGTTAACCCGGGCCGAGGATCACACGGCGGCGGCGGGCCCGAGCGAGGCGAGGTCCGCGTCGACGCGGCCGAGCTCGGGGGTGAAGCCGAGGGACTCGTAGATCTCGCGCGCCGCGTGCAGGTAGGCGCGCGCCTCGACCGGGCGGCCGCAGGCGGCGTAGAGCATGGCGTAGCCGTGCAGCACCCCGGCCTCCTCCTTCTTCGGCAGCCCGCGCTCGTGGCAGACGTTCAGCGCCTGCTCGTAGTACACGAACCCCTCCTCGTCGCACCGTGCCCGGGCGATCGCCCCCAGCACCCCGTAGACGGGGACCAGCGTGGGGATCAGCCGGTGCACGATGGCCGCCTCCTCGGCCTGTCGCGCCTCCTCCTGCGCCTCGAAGAGCCGGCCCTGGCGGATCAGCAGCTCGCCCAGGTTGCAGCGCACCGTCACCACCCAGCGCGGCTCCAGGCGGCGCGCCAGCGCCTCGCGGAACACCGCCTCGGCCTCGGCCAGGTCGCCGTGCTCGGTGAGCAGCAGCCCGCGGTTGTTCAGGTAGAAGGGGAGCGCGTCGTCGACGCCCGCGGCCTCGATGCGCTCCTTGGCGCGCGCCAGCAGCGCCTCGGCCTCGGCCAGCTCCTCGTTTCGGAAGGCCAGCGCCGACAGGTTGGTGTAGAACGGCCACTCCAGCCCGGGGTCGCGCAGCTCGCGCGCGATCTCGAGCCCCCGCTCGTACCAGGTGCGCGCCCGCTCGCGCTCGCCGCGGTCGTCGCAGAGGTTGCCGAGCCCCTGGCAGGCCACCGCCTGCCCCGCCGCGTCGAGCTGGTCCACCGCCAGGCGGTAGCTGCGCTCGTACCACTCCCAGGCGTCGTCGAGCCGCCCCGCGGCCCGCACCGCGCGCCCCAGCCGGCGCAGCACCAGCACCTGCACGCCGGGCTCGCGCAGGTCGCGCGCGACCTCCAGCGCCAGCTGGTAGATCTTCTCCGCCTTCTCCAGCCGCCCGTCGGCCTCTTCCACCTCGCCGGCGCGCACCAGCGCCTGCGCCGCCGCGGCCAGGTCGCCCCGCTGCTGGTGGCGGATGGCCTCGAGCACCCGGTCGTACAGCTCCTGCAGCCGCACCTGCGAGCGCTCCACCAGCGACGGGATCATCTCCGCCAGGCGCGCGGGGTCCACCACGCGCTTGCCCACGGTGGCGTACGCGGCGGAGCGCGCCCAGAGCTTGTCGCGGTCCACGCGCGACGAGCCGATCACCGCGTCGCTCAGGGGGAGGAACTCCTCGGCGTCGGGGACCAGCGCGAGCGCGCGCTCCACCAGCAGGGGCGGCGGCATGACGGTGCGAACCTGGGCGAGAGGGGGCCGGCTCAGCCGCCGGCCATGATGATCGTGCCCGCGTAGGCCGAGAAGTGGGGCGTGGTGCCGCTGAGAACGGTGTGCAGCAGGTTCACCGACCCGCCGATCCCCACCCAGTGGTCGGTCTCCCAGCGCGACACCTGGATCGGGTTCGTGTTCAGCGACACCCCCACCAGCGGGAAGGAGAGGGTGACCGGGGTGTTGAACTGCACCCCGTGCGGCCCGAACTCGGCCACCACGCGCTTGGCCAGCAGCGCGTCGGTCGGGAGGTCGATGGTGACGGTGGTGTCCTGCGGGAGCGCGCCGGCGGGGATGTCGACGCGGAAGCCGTTCAGCTCCACGAAGCCGCCCTGGCTGGCCACGATCCGCTTCTCGGCGTGGCGCGTGCCCAAGAGGTCGGGCGCGCCGATGAACTGGAGCACCCCCGAGACGTTGATCCCGCTAAGCGAATGGGCCGGCGCCGCCGGGGGCGCCAGCGGCGACGACGAACGGTCGGTGCACCCGGCCAGCACGCACGCGGCGGCGGCCAGGGACACGAGGGTGCGGCGGATGGTCACGGCAGTGTCCTGGGTCGAATGTCCGTACAGCGCCCAGGTCCGTCCCGAGCAGGTGCCGTGCCGCACTGTCCATCTTCAGAGAAAGCGTTGCGGCGCCTCGCCTTCGTCTGTCCCGCCGGGAGCGGGGCGGACCCGTGGCCTGCACCAAAAACGGGCAGGCTCACCAATTCGAGGAAGCGGCGGCGCCCTCGAGCCCGTACTCGCGGATCTTGCGGGTGAGGGTGTTGCGGTGCACCCCCAGCACCTCCGACGCCTTCCCCAGGTGCCCCTTCACCAGCTGCAGCACCTCGCGGATGTGCAGCTTCTCCACCTCGGCCAGGGAGAGGCCGGGGGCGTAGCCGGCGAGGGGGGCCGCGGGGGCGCCGCCGTCGGGGGGCGGCGGGCGCAGCTGGTCGAGGGGGAGGTGCTCGGCCAGCAGCACGTTCCCGTTCGCCAGCAGCACCGCGCGCTCCAGCACGTTCCTCAGCTCGCGGATGTTCCCCGGCCAGTCGTGCTCGTGCAGCCGCTCGAAGACCGCGCGGGAGATGCCGCGCACCTCGCGCCCGTAGCGGGCGGCGTGCACCGCCACCAGGTGGCGCACCAGCAGGTCCAGGTCGCCGCCGCGATTCACCAGCCGCGGGAGCTGCAGCGTCACCACCGCCAGGCGGAAGTACAGGTCCTCGCGGAAGGTGCCGTCGGCGATGGCCGCGCGCAGGTTCTTGTTGGTGGCCGCCACCACGCGCACGTCCACGGGGATGCGCTGGTCGCCGCCCACCCGCTCGATCTCGCGCTCCTGCAGGGCGCGCAGGATCTTGGCCTGCAGCGCCAGCGACATGTCGCCCACCTCGTCCAGCAGCAGGGTGCCGCCGCTGGCCCGCTCGAAGCGCCCCACCTTGCGCGCGATGGCGCCGGTGAAGGCGCCCTTCTCGTGCCCGAAGAGCTCGCTCTCCAGCAGGTTCTCGGGGATGGCGGCGCAGTTGATGGCCACGAAGGGCCCCGCGGCGCGCGCGCTGTTGCGGTGGATGGCGTTGGCGACCAGCTCCTTCCCCGTTCCCGACTCGCCCAGGATGAGCACGGTGGCGGGGCTGTTGGCCACGCGCCCCACCATGCGGAAGACCTCGAGCATCGCCGGGCTGGCGCCGATGGCCGCCTCCTCCTCGCCCTCGCCCAGGTCGGCGGGGGTGATGGGGACCACGTCGTCGGCCTGGAAGACCTCGCGCAGCGCGGCGCCCAGCTCGCGCGCGTCGGGGGGCGAGGCGAACACCCCCAGCACGCCCAGGCGCGACGCCTCCACCATCAGCTGCATGGTGGGGCGCGAAGCGAGCAGCACCAGCGTTCCCGCCGGCGTCCCCGACTCCACCATCCTGCGCACCAGCGCCAGGTCCACCGCGGGGAGGTCGACGGAGAGCACCACCGCCGCCCATCCCCCCGCGCGCAGCTGCTCCAGCCCGGCCGAGAGGGTGGCCGCGGTCCGCACCTCGGCGCGCCCGCCCACCGCCTCGCGCACCGCCTCGGCGGCGGAGGGGGAGGGGTCGATCACCAGGACGGAGGGAGCGGCCACGGCGGCGGGCGTCGGCGGAAGAGTGAGATGCTGACTGGTGGTGAGGTGGCAATCTGCACACCTCTGCAAAATGGTGCAACATCCCCCTCACCCCGGTTCGGGCGGACCCGGACCTGGACCCATGCGGATAGAGCTGTGTGTCCGCCCGAACCGACCCTCTCCCGAACAGCACGGGAGAGGGTGATACCACGTTGCAGAGCTTTGATCCGGATCCCGTGATCCAAACCGAATGGCTCACACGGAGTCAACGGAGAACGACTCCGCTGACTCCGTTGACTCCGTGTGAGTTCTTGCGCTGAGGTCGGGGAACCAGAACGATCCTCGGAAACGAGGTATGACTCATCCCACCGTTGCCATTGCGGTTGCCGTTGCCGTTCACCTCTCCCCGCAGTTGGGGAGAGGTCGAAAAAACAGGCGAGACGGCAGTTTGTCTCGCCTGTTTTTTCGGGTGAGGGGCGGCACGCGAACGGGCCGGGAGGCTCCCCGCCCCCCGGCCCGCCGACCGGCCCGTCCTCCAAGACCCCCTCACATCGAACGGCGGTGCATCAAACCCGTTCGCATCGTCTCCCCTCCGGGCCGGCCGGCCCGTCGTTCCGCGGCTTCAGCGATAGGCCTTCGCGGCCTCCACGGCGGCGTAGGCGTCGGCGTAGCCCGCCCCCTGCTCCCAGAGCGCGTAGCCGGGCTGCGGCCGCGCGGTGCTGGTGAGGAGGGTGAGCACCTGGTCGGGGGTGAGCCTGCCGTTCGCCGCCTCCTGCATCAGCGCCACCACGCCGGCGATGTGCGGCGCGGCCATCGAGGTGCCCGACATGCAGGTGAAGTCGTCGAGGTTCTGGAAGCCGATGTTGCAGGCGTTCAGGTCGCTGGTGATCCCCAGCGGCGCCACCACGCCGGTGTACGACCGCGCCGAGACGATGCGCACGCCGGGGGCGGTCACGTCGGGGTGCATCAGCGGGTCGCCCGCCACGCCGCGCGAGGAGAAGCCCGCCAGCACCGGCGCCCGTCCCGACGCGTCCACGCACTGCGACGCCGAGTTGGTGGGGTCGAGCACGAAGAGCTTGCACCCGGCGGCCACGCTGATCACCCAGGGGGCCGCGCTCAGGTAGTTTAGGGTGTTCTCGGCCGGCCCGTCGTTCCCCGCGGCGAAGACCACGGTGATCCCCGCGTCGTGCACCGCCTTCATCGCCTCGGCCACCGGGTCGGTGGGATCGAACTCGCCGGTGCCGCCCCAGGAGTTGTTCACCACCTTGATGTTGTACTGCGCCCTGTGGTCGATCATCCAGTCCACCGCCTGCAGCACCGACGCGTACACGATCTCCAGCGTCTCGCCCACGCTCAGGCCGACCAGGTTGGCGCCCGGCGCCACGCCGCGGTACGCGCCGAAGCTGGTGCCGCCGTTCCCCGCCGCGATGCCGGCCACGTGCGTGCCGTGCCCGCCGGTGTTGTCGGTGTTCGGCAGGTTGGAGATGGAGAGCTCGCCGCCGGGGCGCGGGAGCGTGGTGGTGTCTTCGGTCAGGTAGGCGAAGTTCAGGGTGAACTTCACGTTCTGCACCGTCTTCGCCGGGTAGCCCACGTCGGGGTTCAGCCCGTTGATGCCGGTGTCCATGATTGCCACGCCAACCCCCTTCCCCGTGATCCCGCCGGCCCACACCTGGTCGGCGCGGATGGACTGGGTGCTCTCGCGCAGCAGGGTGGGCAGGGCGCGGTTGGCGTAGACGCTCTGCACCCCGGGGAGCCCGGCGATCGCCTGGATCTGCGCGGGGGTGCCGAGCGTGACCAGCATGGAGAGGTTGCGGAAGCCCATCACCCCCGCGCCCAGGCGCAGCACCCGGTTGGTGATGGCGAGCTTGCTGGTCTGCCCGGGGTCGTAGTTGACGATGGTGACGAGCTTCGCCGTGGGGAGCGCCGTGGCGAGCGCGGCGGTGAGCCGCGGGTCGATCCGGGGCCCGCCGGCGGTGGTGGCCAGGTGCGCGGGCCCGGCCGGCGCGGCCGGGGCGATGGGCTGCGCGTCGTTGCAGGCGGCCAGCGCCAGCGCGGCCAGCGGGAGGAAGAGGAACCGCTTCATGGTGCGTCCGTCCGTCCGGTGTTCGCCGTGGGGCCGCCGCCGTGGTGCGCCGGCCGAAGTCCTTCCTCCGCGGCGGGCCGCCTCCCGCCGTCCGGGAGGAAGCCCGCGCCGCGTCTCCTATCGCCGCACCGCCATCACCGCCGCGTAGGCGTCGAGGTAGCCGGCGCCCGCCTCCCACTCGCCGTAGTTCACCATCTTCCGCGCGTTGCGGGTCAGCGCGCGGTACACCTGGTCGGGCGTGAGCCTGCCGCGCGCGGCCTCCTGCATCAGCGCGATGGTGCCGGTCACGTGCGGGGCGGCCATGGAGGTGCCGCTCATGCAGGTGTAGTAGGGGAGGTACGGCTGCGGGATGGCGCAGCTGAGCGCGTCGTCGGGCACGTTCAGCCCGTTCATGGTGGTCCCCGTGCCGGCGCGGGCCGAGACGATGAGGGCGCCCGGCGCGGTGATGTCGGGGTGCACCAGCGCGTCGCCGCGGATGCCGCGCGAGGAGAAGTCGGCCAGCATCGAGGTGCCGTCGGCGCAGAGCGACGCCGAGTTGGTCGGGTCGGGGGAGACCGTCTTGCAGCCTGCGGCCACGCTGATCACCCACGGGGCAGCGCTGTACGGATTCAGCGTGTTCTCCCCCGGCCCGTCGTTCCCCGCCGAGAACACCACCGCGATCCCGGCCTTGTAGACTTCCTTCGTGCCCACGTTGGTGGGGTCGTTGGGGTCGTAGGCCCCGGTGGTGCCCCACGAGTTGTTCACCGCCTTGATGTTGTACTTCGCGGCGTTGTCGATCAGCCAGTCGAAGGCGGCCAGCGCCCAGAAGATGGCGATGGTCTCGCCGGTGCTGATCCCGATCAGGTTGGCCCCCGGCGCCACCCCGGTGTACTTGCCGCCCGACGAGGCGCCGGTGCCGCCGATGATCCCCGCCACGTGCGTCCCGTGCCCGCCGTTCAGGTCGGTGTCCGGAACGTTCTCCACGAACAGGTCGGCGCCCAGCCCGGGCACGTCCGCGCCGTAGCTCGCCAGGTCCTTCGCGCTGCCGAGGAACTTGACGTTCTGCACGGTGTGCGCGGGGTAGGGCAGGTCGGGGTTGTAGAGGCCGTCCACCCCGCTGTCGAGGATGGCGATCCCGATCCCCTTCCCCGTGTAGCCGGCGGCGTGGACGAGGTCGGCGCGGATGCTGGGAACGCTCTCGGCCAGGTGCCACTGGAGCTGCTTGTTGGCGTAGAGCGAGACCACCCCCGGCGTGGCCGAGATGCGGGTGAGCTGCGCGGGCGTGGCCAGGGCGTAGACGATGGGGAGGTGCTTGAAGCGGATGATCCCCGCGCCCGCCGCCCGCACCGCGCCGGCGACCGCGTCGCCGCTGGCGAGGCTGTCGTAGGTGACCAGGACCTCGAGCCGGTCCGTGGCCGAGGCGAGCCGCAGCGCGTTCGCCAGCACCGGGTCCACGCTCGTCGTGCCCAGCAGCGACAGGGCGCTCGGCGAGCCCGGCGCCCGTTCGGGGGCGAGCGGTTGTGCGTCGTTGCAGGCCGCCGCCATGCAGGCGAGTGCGGCCAGGGTGAGCCAGCGCTTCATCCGATTTCCTCCACGTCCCGTGAGCGTGATCCCGTGCCCAGCGTTGCCGCCCCGTGAAAGGGCAAGCGCGGGTCCACGCTCCAAACTACGCTGCACAGGATCGGTGAAACGGAGGGAATCAGCCGGCAGCGCCTGTTTCTTATCGAATCTCCCAAGCCAATGCCATATAACAGGATAAGCAGACCCGTCAATCCTCCGGAACCATCCTTCCCCAGGGGTGCGGAAGTGGAAATCAGACGTCCAGACTGCTCCTTTCTCCTGCGAAATGCAGCATCGTCCGCCAAGGCGATTTCACCATTACTGTGCAGAGTCGCTGCTCATTCTGGTGAATCCATGGCAGGCACGGCGCATGCGCCTGTGTCCCATCTGCAACATCATGAGGGATCACCGGTCGGACGGGATGAGGTCGGATGGAGCGGGAGCGGGAGGGCGCGATGCGGAGCGGCGGAAGCGAGGACCCGGTGCTGTCGCTGCTGGAGGCGGCCGGGGGCGCGTACCGGGCGCACGACGCCGCGCTGCGGGGGGAGCTCGCCGCCGCGCGCGCGGACGTCGAGCGGCTGCGCCGGGAGGAGGAGGCGAGCCGCGCCGCCGCGGCCGCCAGCGCCGCCGACGCGGCGAGGCTGGGCGAAGCGCTGGGCGAGGCGCGGGCCGAGCTGGAGCAGACCCGCCGCGCCTTCGAGCGGCAGCGCGACCGCGCCGAGACGCTGCGGCACGCGCTGATGGAGGTGCACCGCGCCCTCTTCGGCGGCAACGTGTTCGAGATGATCCTGCGGGCATGTCTGCAGATCACCGGCGCCACGCGCGGGGTGTACCTGGCGTCGCGCCGGGGCGGCGGCCTGCGGGTGCGCGCGGCGCTGGGGGTGGACGGGTACCCGCGCGACGCGCCGTCGGCGTTCATGGAGGCCGTCTACCGCCGCGTGCTGGAGCGCGGCGCGCCGGCGGTGTGCAACGAGGGGAGCTCGGTGGGGCTGGAGGGGATCCCCCCGGCGGAGCGCGAGGAGGAGCGCTTCGCCAACTTCGTGGGGAGCCCGGTGGTGCTGATGAAGGACCTGGCGGGGGTGGTGCTGGTGGCCGACAAGCACGCCGGCGGCTTCGACCCCGAAGACGTGGAGACGCTGATCAGCGTGGGCCACCACGCCGGCGTGGCGGTGGAGAACCGGCGGCTGGAGGAGGCGCTGCAGCGGGCCTACGTGTCGACGGTGAGCATCCTGGCCGACGCGGTGGAGGCCAAGGACCCGTACACGCACGGCCACTGCGAGATGGCCTCGCGCTTCGCCCGGCTGGTGGCCGCGCGGATGGACCTGTCGGCCGACGAGCAGGCCGTGGTGTGCTACTCGGCGCTGCTGCACGACGTGGGGAAGATCGGCGTGAGCGACGGCGTGCTGAACAAGCCGGGACCGCTGCTCCCGGAGGAGATGGAGCTGATGCGGGCGCACGTGCGCGTGGGGCACGACCTGCTGCGCAACGTGCCGGTGCTGCAGGCGGTCGCCGACATCGTGCTGCACCACCACGAGCGCTACGACGGCGCCGGCTACCCCGACGGGCTGCGCGGCGACGAGATCCCCCTGGCGGCGCGGATCGTGGCGGTGGTCGACGCCTACTGCGCGATGATCACCCGGCGCAGCTACAAGGAGGCCTTCACCGAGGCGCACGCGCGCGACGAGGTGCGGCGCTGCGCCGGCACCCAGTTCGACCCCGCCGTGGTGGACGTCTTCCTCTCGGTGCTGGAGACCCCTTCGGCCGAGGACGGGGACGACGACTCGTGGGCCGAGTGCCTGATGCTCCCCGGCCTGGCCGACCGGCAGCTGCTGAAGAAGGCGTCGTAATCCCGTTTCGACTGATTGGATGTGCATTCCAATCAACAGAATGGGCTCACACGGAGTCAACGGAGTCAGCGGAGTCGTTCTCCGTTAACTCCGTTGACTCCGTGTGAGAATCTCTGTGCTGGTATCTCCGAATGCACAGTCATTTGTCTGATCTGGCATTTGTCTGATCTGGCATTTGTCTGATCTGGCATTTGTCTGATCTGGCATTTGTCTGATCTGGCATTTGTCTGATCTGGCATTTGTCTGATCTGGCATTTGTCTGATCTGGCATTTGTCTGATCTGGCATTTGTCTGATCTGGCATTTGTCTGATCTGGTATAAGGAAAAGCATCACGCAGAAGACGCAGAGAGGCGCAGAGGAACCGCGGTGGTTCTCCCTGCGCCTCTCTGCGTCTCTGCGTGAAAGCCGTATTCAGTTCAGCGCGCCGCGCGACGGGTGGCGGGGCTTGGCGGCGTAGAGCGCCCGGTCGGCCTCGCGGATGAGCTCGTCGGGCGACGCCAGCTCGGGACGGTAGACGGCCACCCCGGCGCTGACGCCGACGCGACCGGCGAGCCGCGTCCGCACCCGGTCCGCCAGCGAGCGGGCGGCGGCGGGGGTACCGCCGGGGAGGATTACCAGGAACTCGTCGCCGCCGTAGCGCACCACCACGTCGCTGCCGCGCGCCTCGGCCTTGAGCGTGTCGGCCACCTCGCAGAGCACCCGGTCGCCCGCCTGGTGGCCCATCTCGTCGTTCACCGCCTTGAAGCCGTCCAGGTCCATCACCAGCACCGCCAGCGGGTCGCCACGGCGGGCGGCCGCCCAGGCGTGCTCCATCACCACGTCCATGTGGCGGCGGTTGGCCAGCCCGGTGAGCGAGTCGGTGAGGGAGAGGCTGCGCACGTTCTCGATCAGCCGGATGCGCTTGAGCGCCATCTCTGCCTGCAGCGCCAGCGCGCGCAGCACGTCCCAGTCCTCGGGCTCGAAGATGCGGTCGTCGCGGCGCTCGGTGAGCACCAGCACCCCCTCCTCGGCCACGGGGACGTGCGCCACCTGCGCCGTGGCCGGGTCGCCGAAGAGCGGGGCGGCCGAGGGGCAGGCCCCGTCGCGCCGCGCGTCCACGGCCAGCAGCAGCCCGGGGCGGGCGTAGCGCTCCTCCCAGAGGAGGGCGGCGCGGTGCTCGCGCGCGTCGGCGCCGGGGCGGGCGGGAGCGCGCAGCATCCCCCGCTCGGGGTCGCGCACCAGCGCCAGGGCGGTGTGCGCCCCCACCATGCGCAGCGCGTGCTCGGCCAGGGCGTGGAACACCGCCGCCTCGCTGTCGGCGTCGTTCAGCTCCAGGAAGAAGGCGATCAGGTAGTCGGGGAGGCGCTGGCGCTTGGCCTGCCGCAGGCGCTCGTGGCGCAGCGCGGCCACGCGGGCGGCGGCCTGCTCCAGCAGGTCGTCTTCTCCCACGCAGGGAAGGCGGCACGGCTCCGAGGCCGCCATCACCACCCCCTCCTGCGGACCGCCGTCGAGCACCAGCACCAGCCCCTCGCCCTCGTTGCAGAGGCCGCGCAGCCCACCCTCGGGGCGCGTGGCGAGCACCGGGCGCGGAGAGCGCCCTTCGCCGAGCTGCAGGGTGAAGTCGGGAATCCACCGCGTGGGGGTCGCCAGCAGCACGCCCACGTTCTGATCGTCACCGCGCCGGAGCCGCATGGAAGGCCCTTCCAGGCAATGGACGGCACCCTCCCCGGAAGGGAGCACCGCCCGTTTCCAGATCACCTAAAGTGTTTTGTAACTTTCAGATACGAATACTACACATGTTCTAGATTTGAGTCAATCGGGTGTCCTTCCTACAGGACGGTGCCCCGGCCGAGGCCAGAATCCATCAGGGCTGAGCGGCGCCTGCCGGGTGTGCGGGATCGTTGACGCCGCTCGCCGCGCGCGGCTATATGAGCGACAGGCGGCGCCCCGCTGTCCCATTCCTGTCCCACCTCCCGCTCCTCGCATCACCCGGAGACGATGAAGCCGATCCTGATGGCCGTCGACGACCAGGCGCAGGGCCTGGAGGCGATCCGGCGGGAGCTGCTCAAGCGGTACGCCGACGACTACCAGGTCGTCTGCGAGCCGTCGGCGGAGGCGGGGCTGGAGCGGCTGGAGGCGCTGCGCACGGCGGGCGCGGAGGTGGTGATCGTCTTCGCGAGCTGGCGGCTGGCGGGGATGGCGGCGACGGAGCTGCTGGACCGCGCGCACGAGCTGCACCCGTGGGCGTGGCGCGTGGCCGTGCTCCCCTGGGGCACGCGCGCGCAGGTGAAGCCGGTGCTGCGGGCCATCTCGCTGGGCCGCGCCGACCGCTACGCGCTGGCGCCCAGCTGCTCGCCCGACGAGCAGTTCCACCGGCTGGTCACCGAGCTGCTGCACGAGTGCCAGCGCGGACGGCACGCGCAGGTGGAGATGGTCACCGTGGTGGGCGAGCGCTGGGCGCCGCGCTCCTACGAGTTCCGCGACCTGATGGAGCGCAACGGCATCCGCTACGCCTTCCACGACGCCGACACGGCCGAGGGACGCGCGCTGCTGCAGCGGGTGGGGCTCCCCGACGGCCCCTTCCCCGTGGTCGTCCGCTTCGACGGGATGGTGCTCGTCAACCCCACCAACCGCGAGGCGGCGGAGGCGATGGGCGCCAACGAGGGGTTCCGGCTGCGCCCCCGCGCGTACGACCTGGCGGTGGTGGGCGCCGGGCCGGCCGGGCTCTCGGCGGCGGTGTACGGCGCGTCGGAGGGGCTGAGCACGGTCTTCCTGGAGCGCGAGGCGATCGGCGGGCAGGCGGGCACCAGCTCGCTGATCCGCAACTACCTGGGGTTTCCCTTCGGCATCTCGGGCTCGGAGCTGTGCAATCGCGCCGTGGAGCAGGCCTGGGCGTTCGGGGCGGAGATCGCGGTGATGCACGTGGTCACCGGCCTCCGCGCGGAGGGGCGCGACCGCGTGCTGACGCTGGTGGACGGGACGGAGGTGACCGCGCGCGCGGTGGTGCTGGCCACGGGCGCGAGCTACCAGCGCCTGGAGGTTCCCGGGCTCGACGAGCTGGTGGGTGCGGGGGTCTTCTACGGCGGCGGCGTGAGCGAGGCGCAGGCGATGGAGGGGCGGCACGTCTACGTGGCCGGTGGCGGGAACTCGGCCGGGCAGGCGGCGCTCCACCTGGCCAAGTACGCCGAGCGGGTGACGCTGGTGGTGCGCGGCGCCGTGCTCGGCGCCAGCATGTCGGACTACCTGGTGAAGGAGATCGAGGCCCACCCCGGCATCGAGGTGCGGCTGCGCACCCGCGTGGTGGACTGCCGCGGCACGCGGCGGCTGCAGGCGCTGGTGCTGCGCGACGACGCGTCGGGGGAGGCGGAGGAGGTGCCGGCGGGGGCGCTCTTCCTGCTGATCGGGGCGCAGCCGCGCACGGAGTGGCTCCCGGACGAGATCCTGCGCGACGAGCGCGGCTTCATCCTCACCGGGCCGGACCTCGACGGCGTCGCGCCGCCGCCGGGGCGGCCGCGGCTGCTGCTGGAGACCAGCATGCCCGGCGTGTTCGCCGCGGGCGACGTGCGCCACGGCTCGGTGAAGCGCGTCGCCTCGGCGGTGGGCGAGGGGGGGATCGCGATCCAGCTCGTGCACCAGTACCTCGCGGAGCCGTCCGCCCCCGACGCCTCCCGCTTCCCCGCCGGGCGGCTCCCCGCCGCCGGCCCGCCCGTCGCCCTTCCCGTGGAACGAGCCGCCCGATGATCGTTTCCGCGCCCATGGGCGCCGCCGTGGGGATCGCCGCGGCGGTGCTCACCGCGTTGCTGGGGAGGATCGCGGGGTTCGACCGCGACCGCGCCTTCTACCCCACGCTGCTGATCGTCGTCGCCTCGTACTACGTGCTCTTCGCGGCGATGGGCGGCTCGGCGCGGACGCTGGTGGTGGAGCTGGTGGTGATGGGGATCTTCGCGGCCGCGGCGGTGGCGGCGTTCCGCGGGCGGCTCTGGATCGCCGCCGCGGGGCTGGTCGCCCACGGGACCTTCGACATGCTGGTGCACGGACGCGTGGTGGCGAACGCGGGGATGCCCGCATGGTGGCCGGCCTTCTGCGCCGCGTACGACGTGGCCGCCGGGCTCTTCCTGGTCTGGCTGCTGGTGCGCGAACGCCCGTCCGCCTGAACGGCCGTCTCATACCATTTCTGCAGATTGACTGTGCATTCAGCCAAACCGAAAGGCCTCACACGGAGTCAACGGAGTTAACGGAGAACGGCCCATCTGTCCTCCGTTTCCTCCGTTGACTCCGTGTGAGACTTTCGGTACGAGGTTCTCGGAATGCACAGTCATTCGCCCGATCTGGTATCATACTAAATCCGCCTGAACTCTTGATGTTGACGCAACCCGCCCCGACGACGTCATCCTGAGGCCGGCCACGCCGCAATCATCGTCCGCAGAATGATTTGCAGGCCGAAGGATCTATAACCGCGTCAGCACGTGAGTCGGCGAGATGCATCAACTCTATCGCCGGATCTGGTATCACATCACATAGAGACGCGGAGACGCAGAGAAGCCGCCGTGGCTCCCTGCGTCTCCGCGTTTCTGCGTGAAATCCTGTTTCAGCCTCCCGAGGCGCAGCCGGTGGCCTGCCCCGCGGCCTGGGGGGTCCCGGTGAACGCCCCCACCAACACCGCGTCGGTCACCGGCGACTGGCCCTGCTGCGCGGCGATGCGCCCGCCCACCGAGTAGACGCGACCCCCGATCACCGGCGTGACGTGCACGTGGCCCCGGCCCAGGGGGAGCGCCTGGACTTCGCTCCAGCTCCCGAGGGTGCCGGAGCGGCTCAGCGGCGCGCGCCAGACGCGCGCGCTGAAGGTGGTGTTGTCCTCCACCCCGCCGACCACCCAGAGCGCGTCGTCGTGCACGAAGGCGGAGTGCGTGGCGTACGAGTGCGGCATCTCGCCGACCTGCTGCCACTCGCCCAGCGTGCCGTCGCGCGCGATCACCGCGCGGAGCACGCTCTTGTGCTGCACCGGCTGCCGCGCGGCGTTGCCGCCGAGCCCGCCGATCACGTACACGGCGCCCCGGTCGATCACCACCGCGTGGTGCGAGCGGGGCTCGGGGAGCGGCCGCAGCGTCTGCCAGGGGCCGAGCTTCCCGTCCGCCCCCAGCCGCGCCGCGAAGACCCCCGTCTCCGCCTCGGTGGCGCCCTGCCCGCCGACCACGTACACCCAGCCGTCGTGGTACACGGACGGGTGATGGAACCGCGGCGCCGGCAGCGCCGGCCCCGGCGTCCACGCGCCCAGCGAGCCGTCGGCGGCGATGGGCGCCGTGTACGTCTCCGCCACGCGCGTGAGCGCGCGCAGGTTGCCACCCTCCGCGACCTGCCCGCCGGTGAGGACCACGTAGCCGCGCGCGGCCACCGCGCTCGCGCCGGCCAGCGGATGGGGGAGCGCCGTGGTCGCGGTCCACGGCCCCGGCAGGCCGTCGGCGCCGATCACGCTGCGCTGGACGGCATCGTACAGCTCGCGATAGTTGGTCCCGCCGCCCGCGTAGAGCACGTCGCCGCGGTCCACGTGCGCGTTGAACACGACGTGGTGGTCGCGCGCCTGCGGCACGGGTGCGGCGCACTGCCACTGCACGCCCGCGGCGGGCGCCTGGGCGTGCCCGGCGCCGGGGAGGAGGAGGCCGGGAACGGCGAGCAGGATGGCGATTCGAGTGGGATTCATGGTCCTGGGGAGGCGGGAAGAGGGCGGTGCTACCCGGGTAAAGCTGCGGCGGGGGACCTTCGTTGGGTACCCCGCCGCCACGAAGCGTTGCCTGCGTGGTGCGAAAGCGCTCTCCGCGTCTCTGCGCCTCCGTGTGAGACGGCCGTTGCCGTTTACCGCGGCCCCGCCGGGAGGTGCTCTTCCAGGTAGCGGGTGAGCAGGCCGAACAGGTGCAGCGTGGTGCCGTCGCCCTCGCAGATGCAGTGGGTGCGGTTGGGGTAGGCCATCATGCTGAAGGGGCGGTCGGCCGCCACCAGCGCGTTGACGATCGCCTCGGTGTTCTGGTAGTGCACGTTGTCGTCGCCGGTGCCGTGCACGATCAGCAGGTTGCCGCGCAGGTTCCGCGCGACGTTCACCGCCGAGCCCCGGCGGTACGCCTCGGGGCTCTGCTGCGGCAGCCCCATGTAGCGCTCCATGTAGATGGTGTCGTAGAACCGCGGGTCCGACACCGGCGCCACCGACATCCCGGTCGCATAGACCTCGGGGTAGCGGAACATCAGGTTCAGCGTGCTCGATCCGCCGCCGCTCCACCCCCACACGCCCACCCGCGTGGAATCCACGAACGCCCACCGCCCGATGGTGCGCGCGGCGGCGGCCTGGTCGGCCGGGGTGATCACGCCGAACTGCTGGTAGATCACCTTGCGGAAGGCCCGGCCGCGCGGCGAGGGAGTGCCGCGGTTGTCCACGCTCATCACCAGGTAGCCCTGCTGGGTGAGGAGCAGGTGCCAGAGGTAGGTGGACGAAGTGTATTCGTCGGTCACCGTCTGCGCCGCCGGCTCGCCGTAGACGTAGAAGAGCACCGGGTAGCGGCGACTGGGATCGAAGCCGGGCGGCTTCATCATCCACCCGTCCAGCTGCACCCCGCCGGCATCCACGCGGAAGAACTCCGCGGGGCCGTGGGCGAGCGCTCCCAGCCGCGCGCGGAGGGCGGCGTTGTCCTCGAAGACACGGACGCGCTCGTGCGAAGGGAGCCGCACCAGCTCGAAGGTGGGCGGATCGCCGAACGACGACCAGCGGTGCACCGCCCACCCCGCGCCCGGCGCCAGGTTGTAGACGTGCCGCCCGCGGGTGAACGACGCCGGGGTGATGCGCTCCGCGCCGCCGCCGTCGAGCCGCGCGCGCCAGAGGTAGAGCTGCGTGGCGTTGGTGGGAGAGGCGCGGAAGTAGACCCATCCGCCGGGCTCGTCCACCTGCACCACGTCGACCACGTCGGCGCCGGCCGGGGAGATCGGGCGCACCTCGCGGCCGTCGCGCGACACCGCGTACAGGCGCAGCCAGCCGTCGCGCTCGCTCTGCCAGAGGAAGCGGCGGCCGCCGTCGAGCCAGGCGACCGGGTCCACCACGTCGACCCAGGCGCTGTCGCGCTCGGTGAGCACGGTGCGCACCGCGCCGGTGCGCGCGTCGCCGAGCATCACCTCGTCGGTGTTCTGCAGGCGGTTCAGGTGCTGGATCACCACCTCGTCACTCGAGGCCGCCCACTCCATCCGCGCGATGTAGTGGTTGCGCGGGTCGCCCGGCACGTTCAGCCAGGTGGTCGCGCCGCCGTCGGCCGACACGATCCCGACGCGCGCGGCGGAGTTGGTGGAGCCGGCCTTGGGGTACTGCACCGGCACCACGCGGGAGTAGAGCGAGTCGGTGTCGTTGATCAGGTCGAACACCTGCACCCCGGTGGCGTCGAGCTGCCAGTAGGCGATGCGCCGGCCGTCCGGGCTCCAGCGCCACCCGTCGCGGATCCCGAACTCTTCCTCGTAGACCCAGTCGAAGTTGCCGTTGATGGTCGTGCGCGACCCGTCGCGGGTGAGCGGGACGATGCGGCCGCCGTCCAGCTCCTCCACGTAGAGGTTGTTCTCGCGCACGTACCCCACGCGCCGCGAGTCGGGGGAGAACTTGGCGAACATCAGGGTGGACGGCGCGGCGGCGCTCCCCCCCAGCTTCGTCAGCCTTCCGCTGGCCCGGTCGAGCACCCAGTAGTCGCCGCGCGAGTTGACGCGCCAGACCTTCCGGGAGTTGGTGTAGATCAGGAGCTTGCGGCCGTCCGGCGAGAACTCGTACCCCTCCACGCTCAGCGGGCGGTCGGCGCCGGCCGGCTTCAGCGCGCTGGCCGGCACCAGCACCGAGCGCGCGCCCGTCGCCGTCTCGTGGCGGATCAGCTCGTCGCCGCCGCCGCCCTGCGCCGGCTCCACGGTGATGTACGCCGCGCCGCCCTCGAACCACCGCAGCTGGTTGATGCCGCGGGTCTGCAGCTCGCCGCCGGCGTAGATGCGCTCGAGGGTGAGCCGCGAGGAGTCCTGCTGCGCGCCCAGCGGCGCCACCAGCGCGAGCGCGGCGAGTGCCGCGATGACGTTGCTTCGCATGCGGATTACGATCTCTCGGAAGAGGAGAAGGAAGTCGTCGTACCCCGAAGAATACGGCGATGTCCGCGTTCGCAACCAGCGGGGGTCCGCGTTCGCAACCGGGTTGAAAACCCGGTGCTTTCAACCCGGTACTTCCAACCCGGTGCGTTCACGGAGCCGGCGTCACGCCGATGGCCGCGTAGAGGCGATCGGGCTCGTACACCACGCCGTCCTTCACCACCAGACGGGTGCGGCGCACGTCGGAGATGCGCACCGTCGGATCGCCGTCCACCAGCACCACGTCGGCGAGGCGGCCGGGGGCGATGGTGCCGAACTCGCCGTCGTGCTTCATCACCTGCGCCGCGCCGAGGGTGGCGATGTACAGCACCTCCGCCGGCGGAATGCCGGCCTGGGCGTACAGCTCCAGCTCGCGGTGCAGCTGGAAGCCCGCGAGCGCGTCGGTCCCCGCCACCACGCGCACCCCCTGGCGGTGCAGCAGGCCGACCAGCTGCACCATGCGCCGGAAGCTCTCGCGGTAGCGCTGGTCCATCCCCTCGGGCACCGGGAGCCCACCGGTGAGCACGCTGCGGCGAACGTTGATGGGGAACCGCGCCGCCACCGGCGCGAAGTCGGGCGAGACCTCGCCGCTGCGCGCGGTGAACATCCCCTCGAAGGCGCTCAGCGTGGGATCCACCACGATCCGCCGGTCGCGCAGGAGCGCCACGAACGCCTGCACCCGCGGCGACGCGAGATCCAGGTCCGCCGCCATCCGCGCGGGGCGGGTGAAGCGCGCCGGGGTGCGGGTGTCGATGCTGTCGCCCAGGAAGTTCAGCACCAGGAAGTTGGCGTGCTGGATCTCGTCGATCCCCATGCGCACCGCCCGCTCGGCCGTGAGCGGCCAGGGGATGTGCCCGCTGACCCGCATCCCCAGGGCGTGCGCCCGCTGGATGATCACCGGCAGCAGCGTGGTGTCGAGCGAGCTGTAGACCTTGATCTGCTCCGCCCCCAGCCGCCTGTACGCCTCCACCGCGGCGAGCGCCTCCGCCGGCGTGGACACCTTGGCCCCGGTGGGCGCCGTGAACTGCCCCGGGCCGTCGATGAACCCCGCCCAGATCAGCCGCGGCCCCAGCTGCTCGCCCGAGGCCCACTTCCGCTGGAGGCCGATGAGGATGGTGGTGTCGTTCCCCATGTCGCGCACGGTGGTGACGCCCGCGGCCAGGTGCAGCAGCCCGTCGAGCGGGCTGTTGTGCGTGTGCATGTCCCACAGCCCCGGCAGCAGCGTCTTCCCCGCCCCGTCCACCACCTCGGCCCCCGCGGGGATGGCGACGGAGCCCGCCGGGCCCACGGCCGCGATGCGGTTGCCGTCGATCACCACCGTCATCCCGGTGCGGCGCGCGCGGGCCTGCGCGTCGAACACCGCCACGTTGCGGAAGACGAGCGGGTGGCCGGGACGGCGGGCGAGGGTGCGGGCCATCTCCGCGTAGCGCTGCTCGTCGGCCGCGTCCTGCGCCTTGACCAGCTCGGGGAGCACCGACTCCCACTCCGCCTCGATGGTGCCGCCCCACCCGCCACCGACGGCGAAGAAGCGCCGCTCCGGGGTGAGCCAGAACGACACCGGCTCGAAGCCGAAGCCGTTGATGCGGTACTGGGTGACGGTGCGGGTGCGCCCCCCGGCGCTCACCTGCAGGTCGCCCACCCGCTCGAGGGTGGCGCGCCCGCCGGGGAGGAGCGCCAGCGACCGGTCCGGCGAGGCGAGCAGCGCCCGGGCGAGCAGGCCGAGGTCCGACGCGTCGTTCATCGCCGAGAAGAAGGCGGGGCCGCTCACGGCGGTGTCGCCGTGCTCCGCCGCGCTGCGCCAGGTCGCCCGGCCGCCGGCGAGGTCGAACCGCTCGTCCACCGGGTTCTTGAAGTAGTCGACGCCGGTGGTGTGCAGCATCGCCGGGAGCCCGTCGGCGCCCAGCCGGATGTGCGTCTCCAGCTCGGCCCCGCGGCCGCGGTCGTTCACCTTCGAGGTGAAGCGCAGCTCCCCGTCCGGCATCGTCCACGCCCGCTGGTCCCCGGCGTGGCGCCCGCCGAGCATGATGGTCCAGCGCGTGGTGTCGGAGGGCGCGGGGGTCTGCGCCCGTAGCCCGGCGGCGGCGGGGACGGCGCAGAGCGCCAGGAGGAGCGGAAGGTGGCGGTTCATGGGAGGGGCCGTGGAAGGCGGCGGGTCGATGAGAGGCGCTCCGTACACGATCAACCGGACCCGCGGCCCGCGCAAGTCGCTCGGGAAGCTCCGCCAGCTCGGCCAGCGTCCAGACGTGGTCCGCCACAACCGCGGGCTCTCGTGGTCAGGGCCACGGGTCATGGCTAACCAGCGCGGCGTGGAGGACGTGCTGGCGTGGCTGCAGGTCATCGATCCGCAGACGCGGGCTACCCGGCCCGGACGATCAGGAATCTTGACGTACGGTTCCCGCCTTACTAGGCTTGAACGGAATCTCCGCGCCCAGCCGTCCTGCTGTTACAGTTGCGTAGCCACCGCGCGTTGCGGCCAGCGCGGAAGCGGCCCGTGGGAGATTCCACGGGCCGCTTTCTTTCCTTCCCCAGGAATCCTTCCGATGGACACGATCACCGCGAGCCCCTCCCTCACCGGCGCATCCCGGATCGATCCGCAGATCTTCACGCGCCAGGAGTGGCACACTTATACCGCGGAGGATCACGAGGTCTGGAGCATCCTGTACGAGCGCCGCATGGCGGACCTGGGCCGGAACGGCAGCCGCGTCTTTCTGGATGGGGCGGAGGCCATCGGCCTGCGCCCGGACCAGGTCCCGGAGCTCGCGGACGTGAACCGGCGGCTGGACGCCCGCACCGGCTGGAACGCGGTTCCGGTCAGGGGGTTCATCCCCGCCCGCGACTTCTTCCGGTGCCTGGCCGAGCGCCGCTTTCCCACCACCGTGATCATTCGGCCGCGGTCGCAGCTGGACTACCTGCCGGAGCCCGACATCTTCCACGACGTCTTTGGCCACGTTCCGCTGCACGCCGACCCGGTGTTCGCGGACTTCCTGCAGGGCTTTGGCACCGTGGCCGCCGAGGCGCGCACGGAAGAGGAGCTGACGCAGATGGCGCGGCTGTTCTGGTTCACGGTGGAGTTCGGGCTGACGCGTGAGGACGGCCAGGTGAAGGTGTACGGGAGCGGTCTGATCTCCTCCATGGGTGATGCCGCCAATGCGCTCGGGCCCAACTGCGACCGGCGGCCCTTCTCTCTCGATGCCGTGCTGGCGCAGCCGTTCGAGATCGACCACTTCCAGGACGTTCTCTTCGTGGTGGAGTCGTTCGACCAGCTTTTCGAGGCCGTGAAGGAGGCGAAGCGGCGCATCTGCGACTGACGCTCGCTGCGGGCCGGAGCGCCGGGAAGAGAGGCCGCGGGCACCTGCCCCGCGGCCTTTTTCCGTCCCGCGGCGGTTCGCCGCGGCGCATCTGCAGTGCCGGCCCGATCCAGTGTGTTCGGCAGCCGGTGGCGACATGGCCCGCGGACGGGGGGACGCGTTAAATTCATCCGGCTGCCCCGCCGTGACCGCGTTCCGTGAATCCTTCCCGCATGAGACCCCGCCTTTCCGCCGGACCCGTCCGTCCGCTCGTTGCGCGCGTCCCGCCGCTGGCGCTGGCGCTGGGGGCCGCGCTGCACCTGGCCGTCCCCGCGGCCGCGCAGCCGGAGCGCGGCGTGCGGCAGGATGCGCCGCGCTTCGCCGTCGCGGAGTGGAACACCGAGAACGGCCTTCCCTCCAACGCGGTGCGCGACATCCGCCAGACGGCGGACGGGTTCATCTGGCTCGCCTCGTACGAGGGGCTGGTCCGCTTCGACGGGGTCGCCTTCCGCGCCTTCGGCGAGGGCGACATCCCGGGGGTGCACCGCGCGAGCTTCCGCCGGCTGGCGGTGGACCGCGGCGGCGCGCTCTGGGCGGCGGGGGAGACCGACGGGGTGGTGCGGTGGGCGAACGGCCGCTGGCGGGTCTTCACCACCCGCGACGGCCTCTCGAGCGACCGGGTGACCGCGCTCCTCCCCGATCCCGACGGCTCCGTGTGGGTGGGTACGCGCGCGGGGATCAGCCACATCGTGGGCGACCGGGTCGCGCGCCTCGCGCTGCCGGGGGGCGAGCCGGAGCCGGCGGTCACCGCGCTGGCGCTGGACGGCGAGGGCGCGCTCTGGATCGGCACCGTGGCCGGCGGCCTCATCCGCTACCACCAGGGCGCCGTCACGCGGCTCACGCGCCGCGACGGGCTCGGCGACGACCGGGTGACGGCGCTCCGCCTGGCCCGCGACGGCGCGGTGTGGGTGGGATCGTTCGCCGGCGTCGACCGGATCGCGGGCGGCCGGGTGACGCGGCCGGGGGCGGGCGGGGCCGTGCATCCATCCCCCGTCAACGACCTGCTGGAGGACGCGGGCGGCAGCTGGCTGCTCGCCGCGGACAACGGCCTCTTCCGCCTGGAGGGCGAGCGCATCGAGCCGGTGACGAGGCCCGACGGCTCCGGGCTGGTGCAGGTCGACCGGCTCTACGCCGACCGCCAGGGGAACGTGTGGGTCGGCTCGCGGCAGGGCGGCCTCCTGCGCCTGCGGACCCCCGCCGTGCGCATGCTGGGCACCCGCGACGGGCTCCCGCACGACTTCGTGACCGCGGTCATCAGCGACGGGCGCGGCGGGCAGTGGATCGCCACGCGGGGCGGCGTGGTGCACCGGTCCGCGGAGGGGAGCGTCGGGGTGCCGTACACCCGCACCACGCTCCCCGACGAGGTCGCGCGCGACGTGCTGCTCGACCGCGCCGGCGACCTGTGGGTGGCGACGAACACCGGCCTCACCCGGCTCCGCGGCGGACAGGCCACGACCTTCACCGTGCGCGACGGGCTCCCCGACGACCGGGTGCGAACGCTGCTGGAGGACCGCGACGGCGCGCTGTGGATCGGCACCTTCAACGGCCTCGCCCGCATGCGGGGTGGGAAGATCACGCGCTTCGGGGCGGAGACGGGACTGGCCGACGGGTACGTGCTCTCCCTCCACCAGGACCGGCGCGGCACGCTCTGGGTGGCCACCCAGTCCGCGGGGCTCTTCCGGCTGCAGGGAGACCGCTTCGTGCGCGGCCCCGCGGCGCTCGCCGGCCAGCCCATCTTCCGTGTCACCGACGACGCGGACGGCACCCTCTGGGTGGGCACGTCGCGCGGGCTGGCGCGCGTCCGCGGGGGCCGGGTGTTCATCTTCACCACCCGCCACGGGCTGCGCGGCAACACGGTGTTCCAGGCGCTCGACGACGGCGCGGGGGCGTTCTGGCTGACGGGGCCGTGGGGGGTGGCGCGGGTGCCGCGGCAGGACCTCGAGGCCGTGGCGGCGGGGAGGGCGCGGCTGGTGAACGCCAAGAGCTTCGGGCGGAGCGACGGCCTCGCGGTGAGCGAGGTCTCGTCCATCGGCAACGCCTGGCGCGGGCCGGACGGCGTGATCTACCTCCCCACGCCGGCGGGGGTGGCGCTGATCGATCCGCGCCGCCTCACGCGCAACGCGGTGCCGGTCGTCCCCCACGTGGAGCGGGTGGTGGCGGACGACCAGGAGTTCGCCGAGGGCGCGCCGGTGGACGTGGGGCCGGGGCGGCACCGGCTGGAGGTCTACTTCACCGCGCCCAGCTTCGTCTCGCCGGAGAACCTGCGCTTCCGCTACCGGCTGGAGGGGTTCGACCGCGGCTGGACGGACGGCGGCACGCGCCGAGCCGCCTTCTACACCAACGTGCCGCCGGGGCGCTACACCTTCCGCGTGCAGGCGCGCAACGAAGACGGCGTCTGGAGCACCCGCACGGGCACGGTGTCGCTCAACCTGCGGCCGTACTTCTGGCAGACGCGGTGGTTCGCCGCCCTGGCGGTGCTGGCGGTGGTGGCGGTGATCCTGGCCCTGCACCGCATGCGCGTGCGCGCCGCGGAGTCCGCGTCGCGAGAGGACGTGCTGCGCGCCATGTCGCTGCGCGACGAGCTCACCGGCCTCTACAACCGCCGCGGGCTGCTGGCGGCGGCGGAGCACACCATCGAGGAGTGCGTGCGGCTCGGGGTGGGGTTCGGCGTGCTCTTCGTCGACATCGACGGGCTGAAGTCGATCAACGACGCGCACGGCCACGCCGAGGGCGACCACGCGCTGCGCGACGCGGCGGCGGTGCTCCGCGGCGCCGTGCGCAAGACCGACGTGGTCGCCCGGCTGGGCGGGGACGAGTTCGCCGTGCTCCTGGTCGGCCGCGACGAGGCCGGGGTGACGCAGCGCGGCGCCGAGATCGCCACCGCCCGCCTGCACGACGCCTTCGTCCGCCAGTCGTCCGCCCGCCGCCGCCCCTACGCGCTCTCCGCGAGCATCGGCGCGAGCCACTTCGATCCGGAGGCGCCGGCCGAGCTGGAGGCGCTCCTCGAGCGGGCCGACCAGGAGATGTACGCGCGGAAGCGCCTGCGCTCCCGCCTCCGGGCATAAGCCGAAACGAACGCCTCATACCATTTCTGATGTTGATTGTGCATTCAGGCAAACAGATCAGTCTCACCCGGAGAACCGGAGGACCAGAGGAAACACGCGAGCTCTCTGGTCCTCCGGTCCTCTGGGTGAGGCATTTTCCTCTTGTCGGAATGCACAACTGATCGGAGTGGGGCTCCTGTCTTCGACCGAAGCCGGCCTTCTGGATCCTCCCCTTCCTTTCCGCCCCGGCGGCCGCGGGGCCGCCGCCAATCAGGAGGCACCGGTGGTTTCCGTGTCTCGATCTCCCGGTTTCGCGCACCGGCAGCGGTGGGCGCGCGTGCCTGCCCGCTTCGCCGTGACCTGCCTGGCGCTCGCGCTGGGCTGCGGCGGTGACAAGCGTCCTGACGCCGCGCGGGGCGTTCTCGACGAGCTGGCGCGCCGCCTTCAGCCGCTCCCGCCGCTCGCGCCCCGCTTCTCGATCACCCCCGCCCGGCCGCGGTGCACCCCCCGGTGGTGGCCCGCCAGGACCGCGTGGAAGGGATGCGAGGCCGGTACCGGGGGCGGCGCCTCGCGCGTGAACCTGACGGACCTCGTCGCCCGCGCCCGGCGGGACGTCGAGGAGCGCAGCGATCCCGAGGCCATGCACGCCCTGGCGCTGATCGACCTGCTGGACGAGCGCGCCCCGGCCACGTCCATCCAGCACGCCATCTCGTCGCTGCGCACCACCGCGACGCGGGTCGGCCGCCCCGCGCCGGTGCTGGCCGACCTGGCCGCCGCCCACCTGATCCGGGCCGAGCGCGGCCACACGCCGCGGGACCTGCTCGCCGCGATCGAAGCCGCCGACGATGCGCTGCGGCACGAGCCGGGGAACCTGGCGGCGCGGTTCGACCTGGCGCTGGCGCAGCAGCGCTTCGGCCTGGTGGACGGCGCTGCCGCCGAATGGCGCGCGTACCTGGCGGCGGACTCCGTGTCGACCTGGGCCGCCGCGGCACGGCAGTACCTCCGGCAGGCGCTGCGGGTGCGCGAGCCGCCGGCGCCGGCGCCCGATGCCGCCGCGTCCGTGCTGGCGGCGTACGCCGCCGCCGAGCCGCAGCGGGCGCGCGTGTCGGGGTGGTGCACGGTGCTCGGGAGCTGGGGCAACGCGACGCTGGCCGGCGACGCGCCTGGCGCCCGGCGGCAGCTGCAGCGAGCGGAGGCGGTGGCCGCCGCGCTGGAGCGGCGGCGCGGGGGCGACGCCACGCTGGGCGACGCGGTGCGGGCGATCCGCGCCGCCGCCGGGACGCCCGCCGAGGCACGGCTGGCGCGCGCGCACCAGCAGTACGCCGCCGGGTGCCGGCTGGACGACCGCGTGGAGTTCAACGCCGCCGCGCCGCGCTTCGCCGCCGCCGCCGCTGCCGCGGAGGGCTCGCCCGCGCTGCGTGGGTGGGCGCGGCTGCGCTATGCCAGCGTGCTCTTCCATGGGGGGAAGGCCAGGGAGGGCGAGAAGATCCTCCGGGAGATCGGGGCCCGGGCGGACACGGCCCGCTACCCCGCGCTCATCGGACAGGCCCGGGTGCTGCTCGCGGCGCTGCTGGCGCGGGAAGACCGCTACGTGCACGCGTTGAAGCTGGCGCGCGGAGGCGCCCGCCTCTTCGCCGCGGCGGGCGAGCGCGAGAACGAGGGCGCCGGGCTGGACGTGGCCTCGCTCGCGGAGTTCTCCATGCGGAACCCCGACGAGGCGTACCTGCTCGCCCACCGCGCGCTGCAGCGGCTGCAGCCGTACCGGGGCTCGTACCGGCTGCACAACCTGCTCCTGTACAACGGGATGGTCGCCTCTCGCGACGGCTTTCCCCGGGCGGCGGTCCGCGTGCAGGACGAGGGCGTGCGCGTGGCGGAACGAACCAGGACCTCGGCGTACGTGGTGGAGGCCCGGCTCGCCCGCGTCCCGCTGCTGCTGGCGATCGGCGCCTCCACCCGCGCCGACCTGGACGTGGAGGCGGTGGAACGGGTGGTGGGCGGGCTCCCGGATCCCATGGTGCACGGGTGGATGGTGGCCCAGCGGCAGATGGTGAGCGCGGCCACCTCGCTGCGCCCCACCCCCGCGCGGGCCGCCCTGGCGCTCGATTCGGCGGCGGCGTTCTACCTCACCCGGACGCGCGCCCCGCTGGTCGCCCTCACCCCCCTGGTGGACGGCGCGCGGGCGCGGCTGGAGGCGGGCGACACGACGGGCGGCCGGACACGGCTGGAATCGGCGCTCGCGCTGCTGGAGGCTCGCCGCGACTCGGTCCGGATGGAGCCGCGCCGCGCCGGGGTGTTCGAGGCGGCCCGCGCGGTCGTGGACCAGGTGGTCGCGCTGGAGCTCGCCGCGGGCGACACCGTGAAGGCGCTGGAGTATCTCGACCGCGGACGCGCGTCGCTGGCCACCGTGGGGTCCGCGTCGGCGCCGCGGGGCGGGGTGCGGGGGCCGCCGGGCGAGGTGGCGCTGGAGTACGCGGTGGTGCGCGACACGCTCCTCGCCTGGACGGTGGCGGGGAGCCGGCTGCAGCTGTTCCGGACGGCGGTCGACACGCTCCGCCTGGTCGAAACGGCCGGGCGCGTGCTGCGGCGGATGGAGGAGGGGGCCACGGAGGACGCGCTGCGCCCGGACCTGGCCTGGCTCTACGACCTGCTCCTCCGCCCCCTCGAAGGGCGTCTCGGTGGAGCCGGCGGCCCGGTGGTGGTGGTCGCCGACGGAGAGGTCGCGTCGATCCCGTTCGCGGCGCTCTACGACCGGCGGCAGGGGCGGTACCTGGTCGAGGACCATCCGCTCCGCTTCGCCGCGAGCCTGCGCGAGGCGCGGCGACCCAGACGCGGCGGCGCGGCCCACGGGCCGCCCCTGTTCGTGGCGGACCCCGCCTTCCAGAGGGGGGTGTACCCCGGTTTCGTGCCGCTGCCCGAGGCGGCGGAGGAGGTTGGCGAGATCGCGTCGCGGTACCGCGACGCGCGCGTGCTGCGTGGGCCGGAGGCCAGCGGTGCGGCGCTCCGGGACGCGCTGGGCGCAGCGGGAATGCTGCACTACGCCGGGCACGCCGTGTTCGACGACGAGCGCCCCGAGCACTCCTTCCTCCTCCTGGCGCCGACGCGGGGCCGACCGGAGCTGCAGACGCTGCAGGCGGGCGAGATCGCGGAGCTCGACCTGCGGCACCTGTCGCTGGTGGTCCTGGCCGCGTGCCAGACCGTCCGCACCGGGCGGGGCCGGGCCGCGGGGTTCTCCGGGCTCGCGGGCGCCTTCCTGGCGGCCGGCGCGGGCGGCGCGGTGGGAAGCCTGTGGGAGGTGGACGACCGCTACACCCGCCCGTTGATGGTCGCCTTCCACGAGGCGTACCGCGGCTCCGGCAACGGGCCCGCGGCGCTCAGGGACGCGCAGCTCCGCCTGCTGCGCTCGGGTGACGAGCGGCTCCGCTCTCCCTCCGCCTGGGCGGGCTTCCGCTACGCCGGACGATGACCTGAGGCGGCGGGCCGAATCCCACCCGCAGGCTGCTCCCGGCCGGCCGGCCGGCGGGACGCCCCCGGTTCTCCGCAAGGGCTCTCTCTCCGATGCCTCCCGCGACGCCGGCGCGAGGCCGCGACACGGCGCGCCGCCCGCGCTCGGCGGGACTCGGCCGGCCCGTGGAAAATCTCCCCTGCCGGCCATCTCATCTCCCGAACGCAGCGTTCATGGTGGCGAATCACCCCCGCCCCCGGTGCATTGCCGGGGCTGGCCGCGACGTCCGCGATCCGGGCGCCGCAGGACGCTGCCGTTCGCCGGCGGAGCTCGCCCTACGCGGATCGATGACACCCTTTCACCTGCCGAGGATTCCATGCCGACGCTACAGCTCGAGTTCAACTGCCTCTGTCTCTTCGTGCGCGACGAGCCGCGCAAGATCCTGCACGTGCTGATGCCTTCCACGCAGGGGCACCAGCACGCCCACCCGGCGGCCCCCCCCGGCACCCCGGGCGTCCGCGCCGCGGAGGGCATCGAGGAGCACCTCGTGCGGCTGGTGCACGAGGCGTTCGAGGACGAAGCGCCCCAGGGGCGCCCGCTGGAGGGGTGGTCGCTCGCGCTGGGGCCCGCGAGCGGAACGGCGGAGCTGGAGACGCTGAACAGGCCGGCGAAGGGGCCCCAGATCGTGGACGTCTCGGAGCTGACGGTCGACGCCCGCAGGAAGCAGGGGCGCAGGGTGCAGCGCGGGCTCGCGTCCCGGTCGGATGCCAGGATCGCGTCGCGCTTCACGCTGCGGGCGGGACGGGTCGTGGAGGTCGACGCCGATGCGGAATGGACCTTCGAGGGGCGGACCGTCCAGATGGCGTACCGCGTGGTGTGGGAGATCGACGACGTACCCGACGTGCTGCCCTGGAAGCCGCTGGTTCCGCGCGACGGCTCTCCGCTGAAGGCGCTGAGCGAGCTCGGGGCTCCGGTGACTCTCCCCGTCACCGGGAAGCAGGGCTACCGGCTCCGGGTCTTCAACACCACGGCGGCAGGGCTGCCGCCGAACGATGACAAGCCGGGCCAGTTGAGCCAGGCTGAGGTCACCCACCACTTCGGCATCTTCTACGAGGTGCTCGGCCTGCCGACCCCCTCGGACGACCTGCTGCCTCAACCCACTGAGGACGATAGCGTAACGGTGAATTGCGGGACGGGACAGGCCGTGCTGCAGCCGGCGTAGGCGGCAGCGCACGACTCGCGGAAAGCAGGAGTCCGGGGTTGCGGGCGGTCGATCCGGGTGGGGGGCGCGGTTGGTCGAGGCCCCCTCCCCGGACCGCCGGGCCGCGGTCCCCCCGGATCCCCGCCGGTTCATGAGCCTGCCGGGCCCGGTGCGTTCGCACCCGGGTGGCGATCGCAGGCAGCAAACATACCTCGGAGGCGGCAATGTCTGATCGTGTTCTGGTAACCTGGCGCCATGGCCCCGCGGAGATCCAGGAAGCCTCGGCGGGCGCGGAGAGCGTCGCGGGTGACGGGGGTGTGGCGGACGCGCTCGCCGCGGATTTCGCGGAGCTGGCGGTCGAGCAGCGCGTGGCCCAGGGGGTGATCGCGCGTACCCCGGATGTCGAGAGCGGAGACGAGGAGCTGTTCCGGCGCCTGGAGTCGGGCGGGTACCGCGTGAAGTGGCTGAAAGACACCAACCTGATCGACGTCGGCGGCTACCGGGTCGACGTGGAGTCCACGGCCGAGGCCGACGACCTCCCCGCGGATCTGCGCGTGCCGCCCGAGCTGGCCGCCACCTGGCCGCACCACCTGGTGCAGCTCGCCGGCCCGCCCACCCCGGAGTGGATCGCGCGGATCGAGCGGGAGGGGGTGGACGTGGCCGAGCCCATCTCACGATACGCGCTCTTCGTCTGCGCCTCGCCCGAACGGGTCGCGGCGCTGCAGGGGCTCCGGCTCGGAACCGACCCCGCCGAGGGCAGCTTCGTGACGTGGACCGGCCCCTTCCAGCCCGCCTACCGGATCGCCCACGACCTCGCGCAGGGAACCGCCGACGCGTCGAGCCTGCTGGTGAGCGTGTTCCCCGACGAGCAGGCGTCCGCGACGGCGGCGGCCATCGCCCAGCTCGGGGCGCGGGTGGTGGACGAATGGGGGGAGGAAGGGCGCTACCGCGACCGCTTTTCGTTCCTCGTGGTCGCGGCCGACGCGGGCGCCGTCGCCGGCATCGCCCGCCTTCCGTTCGTGCGCTCGGTCGAACCGCACGCGACCTCGCTCACCTCCGACAGCGAGCGCTCCGCGCAGATCCTCGCCGCGCGGCTGGACGGCACGCCCGCGCCGAAGACCGCCCCGGTGGCAGGGTATCGCACGTACCTCTCCTCGTGCGGCCTGGACGGGAGCGGGGTCGTGCTGGGAATCTGCGACAGCGGGGTCGACACCAACGACGACCAGACGCTCCACCCGGACCTCAGGGGGAGGCTCGCGTTCTTCGAAGACGTCACGGGCGGCAAGGTCCTGAAGGACCAGAAGGGCCACGGCACCCACGTCGCCGGGATCGCGCTCGGCGGCGGCACCTCGGGCACGTTCTCTCCGGGCGGCTGGACGCTCGGGCTCGGAGTCGCTCCGGCGGCGAGGTTCGGCGCGGTCAACGCGGTCAACAGCGAGGGACCCGGAACCAAGCCGGTCGACCGCTACACGGCGCTCATGGTGCGGAACGGCGCCCACGTCATGAACAACAGCTGGCGCCAGGGAGGGCCCGCCGGATACAGCTCGAACGCCGCGCTGGTCGACCGCCTGGCCCGCGACCCCACGGGGTCGGGCCGGACCGATCCTGCCGGCGACTACCTGGTGATCGTGTTCTCGGCCGGCAATGCCGGCCCGGCACCGGGGTCGATCACCGAGCCGAAGGAGGCGAAGAACCCGATCACCGTGGGGAACTCCCGCAACTGGAACAAGCCGGGGGACGACATCCGCGGCGTGGCTCAGACCTCGAGCCGGGGACCCGCGAGGGACGGGCGCATCCTTCCCACCGTGGTGGCCCCCGGCACCAACGTGGTGTCGGCGCGGACCACGTTCCAGAACGGGGTGGGTCGCCCGGGAAGCGACTTCGTCGACGGCGCGGGCAACACACATGCCGATCACACGCTCATGAGCGGGACCTCGATGGCGGCGCCGCACGTCGCGGGGGCCTGCGCGCTTCTCATCCAGTGGTGGATGGGGCACCACGGCGGCCGGAAGCCCAGCCTCGCCATGCTCAAGGCCCTGCTGGTGAACGGGGCGGAAGACCTGGCCGGGGGCCCTTCGGGGAGAATGAGCGGAGCCAACGAGGTGCCGCTCGACCCGATCCCCAACAACGACCAGGGGTGGGGGCGGGTGTGCGTGCAGAACATCGTGGCCGACCACCCGGCGACGCAGCGCGGACCCCGGATCATGCTGGACCAGGCCGCCCCGTTCCGGGCGGTGCGTGAACAGCACAGCATCAACGTGTGCGCGCACGACCCCGACCGTCCGCTGCGGGTCACGCTCGCGTGGACGGACGCGCCCGGCGCACCCAACGCGTCGCCCGCGCTGGTGAACGACCTGGACCTCGAGGTGGTCGAGACGGTCGACGGCGTGAAGCACATCTACAAGGGGAACCACTTCGAGAACGGCTTTTCGGTCCCCGACGCCGGCGAGGCCGATTCGCTGAACAACCTGGAATGCGTGTACATCGAGAAGCCGAAGGGTACCTACGAGGTGATCGTGATCGCGCAGACGCTCACGGGCAACGCCCTGCCGCCGTTCACCGGACCCGCGTTCCAGGACTACGCGCTCGTCATCGACAATGCCGACGAGGCGCCCGGGGGCGTAGCCGCGGGCGCCGCTGCCTGAGGCTGCATGCGGGGTCGAACCGAATCGCTCACGGAGGTCGCAGAGGACACCGAGGAAAGCCGGTGCAGCTCCTCCGTGTCCTCTGTGACCCCCGTGAGAGCCATTTCCGATGATTGATTGTGCATTTCAGGCAAACAGATTGGTCTCACCCGGAGAACCGGAGGACCAGAGGAAACACGCGCAGTCCTCTGGTCCTCTGGGTGATGAGAGGGGGTCTTTACGGGGCTCGCACCCGTACGGCGGTGAAGGCACGCCGCACCGACAGCACCCGCAGCACGCCCGTCAGGGTGTCCGCGCGCGCGGCGGCGCGCAGCTCGAAGGGGACCAGCATCCGCCGGCCGGCAAGCACCAGCAGTTCCCCCCGCACGCTCCCCTCCGCCTGAAGGCTCCCCTGGCCGTGCAGCTCGGCATCCACCCGCGCGCCGTTCTGCCGGAGGACCAGGTAGCCGCTCTCCCGCGGCCCGGTCGCGGTGGTCCAGAACATCGTCCACCGTCCGGCGACGTCGGCCGTCGGGGCGGTGGTGTCCGCCTGCACGGCGACGCTGTCCGGGGCCGCAGCGGGGGCCTCGCTCCGGCATGATGACAGGTCGGGTGACGCGACGCTCCTGGTCGCGATGAGCTCCGCCGTCGCCCGGCGCGCGCAGGGCGGGAACGACGGGACGTGCCCCTCGCCCGGGAGCACCAGGTGCGCACCCCGGGTGAGCGTCGCCGCGACCCGCGCGCCCCAGCGAGGCGGCGTCACCGGGTCCGCGTCGCCGCTGATGACCAGGGCGGGCACCTCGGAGCGCACGGGCTCGGTGTAGCCGGCCGGGGGCGCTCCGCGGGGCCAGCCCGCGCAGCTCCGCGCCAGGTTGCGCACCAGCGCGTCGCCCAGGAAGGTGCCGTCGGCGGCGCCCTCCCCCGGCCGGATCTGCGCCAGGTCCTCGCTGCACACCACCGACAGGTACACGCCCGGGCTCAGCGTCTCCGCCAGCGGGAGCATCGCGCCCGCCCCGAGCGCGACCAGCGCCTCCGGCCGCCCCTCCGCGGCCGCGTGCGCCGCCGCGGGGACCTGGCCGGCGCCGGCGCGGCTGTAGAGGGCCAGCAGCAGCGAGCCGGCGAGCAGGTCGCGGGTCACCCGCAGCGTGTCTCCCTCCCCCTCCAGCACCAGGCGCGCGGGGGCGCCGTCCACCCGGGCCAGCGCCCGCGCCACGTCGCCCGCGAGCGCGGGGTAGGCCGCGCCCAGCCGGTCCAGCGCCGCCTGGGCGTCGCGGGCCACGTTCAGCGGGAGCGGCGCCGACGGAGGATAGACGCCGCGCAGGGTGACGGTGCGCACCCGCTCCGGAAAGCGCCGCAGGTAGGCCAGCGCGGGGCGCGTGCCGTAGGAGACGCCGACCAGGTCCACGCGCGGATAGCCGAGCTCCGCCCGCACGCGCTCCAGGTCGTCCACCGCGTTGGCGGTGAGGTAGAGGCGCGGGTCGGCGCTCCAGCGGCGGCGGCACGCCTCCAGGCGCTCCCGCGGAAAGTCGCCGGTGACCCACGCCCGCGCCGCGTCGCCGGGGCGGCCGAGGGGGCACTGCAGCCCGCCGGGGCCGGTCCCCCGCTGGTCCACCAGCACCACGTCGCGGCGGGCGCGCACCTCCGCCAGCTCCCGGGCCACCCCCGCCGCCCCGGCGGTCGCCGCCTGGCCGGGGCCCCCGGCGAGGTAGAACACCGCGTCCGGCTCCGCGGGGGCCGACAGGGCGCGCAGCACCACCACGCGCAGCGCGATCCTGCGCCCGGCGGGAGCGGCGGGGTCTTCGGGGACGCGGATCACCCCGCAGCGGGCCTCGCCCTCCACCCCGGGGATGGTGCAGCGCTCCAGCCCCGGCTGCCGCGCACCGGCGGGAGCGGCCGCCGCGAGCGGCAGGAGGAGGGCGGCGGAGTAGAGGAGGCGCGGCGTGCGCATGTCGGCCTCTCAGGCGGGGGGTGCCGCGGTCTCGTCCACCCCCAGGTACGCCAGGAACGCGCGGGTCAGCTCCCGCGCCAGCTTCTGGTCGGACCAGCCCGCCTCGGCCAGCCAGGGGGTGTCGAAGAGGACGGCCTCGCGCAGCGTGTTGCCGGTCAGGAGGATGGCGAAGGGGAACGCCTGGCTGGGCCCGGGGTGGCGGATCTCGCCCCGGTGCGCCTCGACGATGGGGGCCAGGCCCTGCAGCGTGCGCCGGTTCGCCGCGTCCATCCGCGCGCGCAGCGCGGGGTCCGAGCGCGCGCGCAGGTCCAGGGCGCGCAGCGTTCCCCGGTGCGCGCGATAGAACGCCGTCGCCGCCGTCAGCAGGTCGAAGATGAGGACCGACAGGGGCACGGCGCTGCTGGCGAGCCGCTCCACCTCCCCGCCCACGAACGCGGCCTGCGCCTGGAGCACGCGCTCCTCCAGGTGCCGCAGCAGCGCGTCCTTCCCCGCGAAGCGCGCGTACACCACGCCGGTGGTCACCCCGCCGCGGGCGGCGATCTCCGCCAGGCTGGCCTCGTCGAAGCTCTTCTCGCGCAGCACCTCCTCCGCCGCCTGCACCAGCCGGGCGAGAGATGCCTCACTGCGTGCCTGCCTGGGAGGATGAATCATCGGGCTGTCTCGTTAATAATCATAACTATGATTATGATATGTTGAGGCGCCGCTCCCGTCAATCACCTCTCCGTGTCTCTGCGTCTCTGCGTGAGATCTTCTTGCCCTTGTCGGGGCTCCCCGTCCACCCGTACACTGGACTCGCGCCTTCCGCGGTTCCATCCCACTTCCCTTATAACCGCACCCTCAGGAGGGACGACCCGTGTCTTCCCGCTCTTCCGCCATCCGCCGCACCCTCGCCATCACCCTCTGCCTCGCGGCGTTCGCCGTGGCCGCGCACGCCCAGGCGCCCGATCCGCGCGTGGGGCTGAAGGCGGGGGTGACCGACGCGGGCGTGGCGACCCACGGCATGCGCCTGCTCGCGACCGCGCCCCGCACCGGGAAGTTTGCCGAGGGCGACAACAGCGACCTGGCCTTCACCGGGCACTACGTCATCCAGGGCAACTACAACGGGTTCCAGGTGTGGGACGTCGCCGACCCGGCGCACCCGGCGCTGGCGGCCTCGCTCGACTGCCCCACCGAGCAGGGCGACGTCTCCGTCTTCCACGACCTCCTCTTCGTCTCGGCCGAGACGAACAGCGCGCGGGTGGACTGCGGCGCGCAGGGCGTTCCCGAGCCGGAGAGCCGCGACCGGATGCGCGGGGTCCGCATCTACGACATCCGCGACATCCGCCATCCGCGCGCGGTGGCGAACGTGCAGACCTGCCGCGGCTCGCACACCCACACGCTGCTGGTGGACCCGCACGACTCCGTCAACGTCTACATCTACGTCTCCGGCTCGTCGGTGGTGCGCTCCCCGGGCGAGCTGGCGGGGTGCTCCGACGCGCCGCGGGATCCCAACTCGGCGCTCTTCCGCATCGAGGTGATCCGCGTGCCGGTGGCGCACCCGGAGCAGGCCGCCATCGTCAGCTCGCCGCGGATCTTCAGCGGGCTGGCCGAGGCGCCGCGCCACCACGGCACCCCCGTCGACATGGCCGAGGCGGCCGCGGCGCGCGCGCGGGGAGAGTTCGTGGTGAACCTGATCGGGTCGGACTGGGTGCTGCCGAAGGAATTCGTCGATCCGATGCTCGCCGGCATGGTGCAGTCGCGCGGCGGCACCGGCGCGCCCACGGCGGCGGACAGCGCGGCGCTGCGGACACAGCTCCCCTTGATGATCGCCGCGATGACGGGGGAGATTCCCGGCGCCGGCCCCACGCAGTGCCACGACATCACCGTCTATCCGGAGATGGGGATCGCGGGCGGCGCCTGCGCGGGGTACGGGCTCCTTCTCGACATCCGCGACCCGGCGCACCCGGTGCGCACCGCGGCCGTGGCGGACTCGAACTTCGCCTACTGGCACTCGGCCACCTTCAGCAACGACGCCGCCAAGGTGCTCTTCACCGACGAGTGGGGCGGCGGAATCCAGGCCAAGTGCCGCGCCGCCGACCCGCGGATGTGGGGCGCCGACGCGATCTTCACCCGCAACGCGAACGCGCTGCGCTTCCAGGGCTACTACAAGCTCCCCGCGCCGCAGACGCCGCAGGAGAACTGCGTGGCGCACAACGGCTCGCTCGTCCCCATCCCCGGGCGCGACGTGATGGTGCAGTCGTGGTACCAGGGCGGCGTGTCGGTCTTCGACTGGACCGATCCCGCGCACCCGAAGGAGATCGCTTTCTTCGACCGCGGCCCGGTGGACGCGGCGCAGATGGTCCCCGCCGGCACCTGGTCGGCGTACTGGTACAACGGGGTGATCTACAGCTCCGAGATCGTGCGGGGACTCGACGTGCTGGAGCTGGTGCCCGGGCCCGACCTCACCCAGAACGAGATCGACGCCGCGAAGAGCGTGCACGTGGACTACCAGAACGTGCAGTCGCAGCGGCGCATCACCTGGCCGGCGACCTTCGCGCTCTCGCGCGCGTACCTGGATCAGCTGGAGCGCTCGGGGGGAATGACGCCGGCGCGGATCGCCGCCACCCGGACGGCGCTCACGCGCGCGGAGTCGGCTTCCAGCGCGGCCCGGAAGAACGCGCTGGTCACGCTCGCCTCCAGCGTCGGGACCTACGCGCCCGGCTCCAGCGACGCGCCGAAGGTGCGCCTGCTGGCCAGGAGCATCCTCGACCTGGCGGATCGGTAGCGCTTTTCATCTCACACAGAAACGCAGAGACGCAGAGACGCAGGGGAGCCGCAGTGGCTTCCCTGCGTCTCTGCGTCTCTGTGTGATCAGCCCGCGATCTTGCCGGCGAACTCCACGAGTCGCCGCGCCTGGTGGCGGATCGCCTCCTGCACCGCGTCCGGGATCCCCTCGCCGCTCGCCGTCACCGTCACCCCGTAGGGGTTGCCGCCCGACTGGAAGGTGATGGGATCGGTGTAGCCCGGCGGCACGATGATGCACCCCCAGTGCATGAAGGTGTTGTTCATCGTCTGCACCGTGGTTTCCTGCCCGCCGTGCGCGTTCTGCGCGCTCGACATGGCGCTCGCCGCCTTGTTGGCGAGCTTCCCCTGCGCCCACAGCGGCCCGAGCGAGTCGATGAAGGCGCGCATCTGGCTGGCCGCCGTGCCGAAGCGGGTGGGCGCGCTGAACAGGTAGGCGTTCGCCCACTCCAGGTCGTCGGGCGACGCCTCCTCGATGTGCGCCGTATGCTCCGCCTGGGCGCGCCAGGCGTCCTGCCCTGCGACCACGCCCTCGGGCGCGGTCTCGCGCACCTTGCGCAGCCGCACTTCGGCGCCCGCGGCCGTCGCGGCTTCGGCGGCGATCTCCGCCATGCGGTGGTTCGTGCCGTAGGTGCTGTAGTAGACGATGGCCAGCCTGACGTTGCTCATCTGCCTCTCCTCCTGGATGCCCGGATTGACGCGCGTGGAGACGCCCCGAGCAAGTGCCACGCCCGCGCGACAGCCAAGCGTAGCAACAGCGTCTCACGGTAGAGACGCAGAGTCACGGAGAGGCCAGTCGGTTCGATCGCCTGCGGCAACGCGGACGACGTCCTCCATCTCCCGTTCCACTTCCTCCAGCATCCGCGCGATGGTGCTCCGTGCGTAGCGCGCGCCGGCGTAGGTGAGGAACAGGCGGACCTCCCCGCCGCTCTCCACGGCGTCGATGCCGAGGTCATACTTGGCGTAGCGCGCCGGCGCGGCGACGGGCTCGGCCGCGAGCCCCGCGAACTCGCCGGCCTGCTCGGGCTCGATCCACCCCGGCTCCAGGTTGAAAACGAGCGACGGGAGCGCCGGCAGGCCGCTCCGCTGCTCGCGGAGGCGCGCGTACGTGCGCTGCTCGTGCTCGCAGGCGTCCAGCACGCGGCTGCGCAGCTCCCTCAGGTAGTCGCCCATCGCCTCCGTCCCCCGTGCCCGGGTGCGGAGCGGGAGCAGCTCCGCGCAGTTTCCCACCACCGTCTCGGAGCGTGGGAACGGACGGCCGGCGGACGAGATCCCCACGATCGCGTGGTCCTGGCCGGAGAGCCGGTGCGCCACCGCGAGCACGCCGCCGAGCAGGGCGACGAAGAGCGTGCACCCCTCCCGCCGCGCCGCTTCCCGGATCCCGGCCGTGAGCGCGGCGCCGAGCGTACGCACCTCCCGCGCGCCGTCGTGCGCGGGGAGCGACGCCCCGGCGTGGTCATACGGGATGACGAGCGGCGCCGCGCCGGCGAAGCGGGAGAGCCACTCCGCGCCGCCCGCGGAATCGTCCCGCTCCCGCGCGGACGCGAGCAGCCCCGCGTACTCGCCGAACTGCATCGCGGCGGGAAGCCGGGGCGGGCGCCCGTCCCGGCGCGCGCGCCAGGCGATCTCCAGGTCGCGACGCAGGATGGCGAGCGCCACGCCGTCGGCCGCCAGGTGGTGCACCACGAGCTGCAGCACGTGGCGCTCCGCCCCCAGCGCGTGCACGTGCAGGCGGAACGGCGGCTCGGCGGAAAGCTCGAACGGCCGCGCCAGCGCGGTTCCCAACGCGGCTTCGAGCGTCGGCGCCGCGGTGCCGGCCACGAGTGGACCGGCAAAGAGCGGGGCGGCGGAGAGCTCCGGCAGCACGCGCTGCGCACCTCCCGCCGCGGCGAAGACGGTGCGCAGCGCCTCGTGGTGCCGCGCAAGGTCCGCCACCGCCTCGCGCAGGGCGGCGAGGTCGAGCGGGCCGGCGACCTCGACCACAACCTGCTCGTGGTACGCGCGCGAGGCGTCCCCGCCCCGCCGCGCGACCCCCCCGATCGCCTGCTGCGCGGGGGTGAGGGGGAAGGAGGGGGAGGGCGGCGCGTTCCCGTCGTCGTCAAGGAAGCCGCCGTCGCGCAGCGCGTGGATGCTCTCGCGGAGGGCCGCGGCCAGGCGGTCGCACTCCTCGTCCGTGTGGGCGGTGGAGAGATAGCAGGCGCGGCCCTCCCAGATGTAGAACCCCCGCTCCACCAGGTGGTGGAAGAGGAGCTCGGCGAAGCGGAAGCGCGGCTCCGGCCGGAAGTGGAAGATCGACGCGCAGTGGACGATGCGCATCGGCACCCGCTCCTCGGCCAGCACCGCCCTCAGCGCGGCCACCAGGCGTCCGGCGCGCGCGTGCAGCGCGTCGTACAGCGTCGGGCCCCGCTCGCCGAGGTGGCGCAGGACCGCGCACGCCGCCGCCAGCGCCGCCGGGTGCTTGCAGAAGGTGCCGGCGAAGAAGGTCTGCCCCGCGGCCGGATAGCTGTCGTCGCCGTAGCGCCACGCGCCGCCGTCCACGGCGTCCATCAGCGCGCCGCGCCCCGCCACGATCCCGAGCGGAAATCCCCCGCCGACCACCTTTCCGTACGTCGCCAGGTCGGCCTCCACGCCGTACCACCCCTGCGCGCCGGCGACGCCCAGCCGGAACCCCGTGATCATCTCGTCGAACACCAGCGCCGTCCCGCTCCGCCGCGTGAGGGCGCGCAGCGCGTGCAGGAACTCGCGCGGCTGGTGCTCGGGGTCGCGGCTCTGCACCGGCTCCACCAGCACGGCGGCCAGGCCGGCGGCGTTCGCGCGGATCCACTCCAGCGACGCGGACGTGCCGTACGGGAGCACCACCACGTCCTCGATCATCCCCCGCGGCGTGCCGGGCGCCACGGGGCGCGGCACGCCGTCCCGGCCGCGGCGCGCCAGCACGCCGTCGAAGCAGCCGTGGTACGATCCCTCGAAGATCACGACGCGGCTGCGCCCGGTCACCGCGCGGGCGATGCGCAGCGCCGTCATCACCGCCTCGGAGCCGGTGTTGCAGAACGCCACCCGCTCCATCCCCGTCAGCTCGCCGACCATCGCGGCCGCGGGGCCGGCCAGGTCGCTCTGCGGGCCCAGGTGCACGCCGCGGCGCAGCTGCGCCTCCACCGCCTCCATCACGAAGGCGGGGCGGTGCCCGAAGAAGTGCACGCCGAAGCCCATGGTGAAGTCGACGTACTCGTTGCCGTCGACGTCCCAGAGCCGCGACCCCTGGGAGCGCTCGCCGACGATCGGGTAGAGCAGCTCCTTGGTGGCCAGCCTGAAGTTCAGCGAGCCGCGGTTGTCGGCCAGCCGGCCGCGGTGTTCGCCCGCGTACTCCCGGGAGCGCCGGGTGCGCGCGGTGTAGCGGCGCACCAGCGCGTCGAAGTGGCGCTGCTGCCGCCCGGTGAACGCGCCCCCCTGCCGCAGCGTCTGCTCCACCGGGCGATGCGGCCCGTGCGACGCCCCCGCCTCCGGCGCGAGCGCGTCCGCCGCGGCCGTCTCCACCGCGACTGATTCCTCCGGGCGGTGGCCGTTGCTCGAGTGTGACGGGTGCGAGTGGTTGATGGACGGCGGCAGGTCCAGCCCCGGCGAGGCCGCGACGCCACGAAGCGCGTCAAGCGTCGATTGCAGGCCGGCGGCGCGCGCCTCCATCGCCGCCGCGTCGGCGCGCAGGGCGGCCAGCTCCCGCGCGACGCGCTCCAGCGGGTCCGAGCCGCCGGCGCGCGACGGCGGCGCGGGCTCGGGGGGCGCGGGAAGGGAGCGCTCGAGGTGCGCGGCCAGGTCGCCGACGGTGGAGAGCTCCTCCATCAGCCGGCGGAAGGGGATGCGGACGCCGAACGCGCCCTCGATGCCGCGGCTGGCCTGCATCAGCAGCAGCGAGTCCGCCCCGAGCTCCAGGAAGGTGCGGCCGCCGTCCACGTCCGTCGGCGCCCGGCCCAGCAGCCCCGCGAACAGCTCGGAAACGCGCAGGAGGACGGGGGATGACGAAGCCGTCGTCCCCCCGTTTCCGGCGTGCGGCACCGGCGGTTCGGCGGGTGCGGCCGGGAGGGGGACGGAGAGGGCGGACGCCGTGCGCGGCGGCGGCGGAACGCGGTACCCCGTGCGTTCGAACGGATACGTGGGGAGCGGGACCTTGCGCCGCCGCTCCTTCCCCCGCACCGCCGCCCAGTCGACCTCCACCCCCGCCGTCCAGAGATCGCCGAGCGCCGCGAGGATCGCGCGGCCGTCCGGATCGGGCTCGCCGGCGCGGGGGAGGCTCCCGGCCACGACGCGGCCGGCGCCCGCGGCGTGGCGCCGCGCGAAGGCGCCCAGGGAGTCGCCGGGCCCCACCTCCAGCAGCACGCGGGTGGGGTCGTCCAGCAGCCGGCCCACGCCGTCGGCGAAGCGCACGGTCTCGCGCAGGTGGCGCACCCAGTAGCCGGGGTCCGTCGCCTCCTCCGCCGTGATCCAGTCTCCCGTGAGGTTGGAGACGAAGGGGATGCGGGGAGGTGCCGGGCGCGCCGCGCGCACCCCGGCGGCGAAGGCGCCCAGGATCGGCTCCACCGCGGCGGAGTGGAAGGCGTGCGAGGTGCGCAGCCGCCGCGCCGCCACGCCGCGGCGGGCCAGCAACGCCTCGAGCTCCGCGGCGGCGGGCGCATCTCCCGACACCACGCACTGCGCCGCGCCGTTCACCGCCGCCAGCGACAGCCGCGCGGAGAGCAGCGGGCGCAGCTCGTCCTGGGGGAGCGGCACGGCCAGCATGGCGCCCGGCGGCAGCGCCTGCATCAGCCGCCCGCGTGCCGCCACCAGCCCCAGCGCCGCGTCGAGGGTAAACACGCCCGCCAGGCACGCCGCCACGTACTCGCCGAGGCTGTGGCCCAGCATCGCCCCGGGCTCGATCCCCCACGACATCCAGAGCCTGGCCAGGGCGTACTCCACCGCGAAGAGCGCGGGCTGGGTGCAGCGCGTCTCCCCGAGGAGCTCGTTCGCCGCGTCCTCGCCGCCCGGCGCGGGGAAGAGCGCGCTCCGCGGGTCCATCTCCAGCCGCGGCGCCAGCAACTCGGCGCAGCGGTCGAGCTCGCGGCGGAAGACGGGCTCGCGCTCGTACAGCGCGCGCGCCATCCCCGCGTACTGCGTCCCCTGGCCGGGGAAGAGGAAGGCGACGGACGGCGACCGGTCGGCCGCGCGCGACACCTCGCGGCGAGGCGCGGCGGCGAGCAGGGCGCGCGCCTCGTCTCCATCCCCCACGGCCGCCGCCCAGCGGTACGGGTGCGCCGTCCGCCCCGCCTGGAGGGTGTGCGCCACGTCGGCGAGCGGGAGCTCCGGGTGCGCGGCCAGCTGTGCGGCGAGCCGGCCGCGCATCCGCTCCAGCGCGGCCCCGCTCTTCGCGCTGAGGACGAGGAGCCGCGGCGCGGCGTCGGGGGACGGCGACGCGGGCGCGGGCGCCTCCTCCAGCACCACGTGCGCATTGGTGCCGCCGAAGCCGAACGAGCTGACGCCCGCGCGCAGCGGCGCCCCGTTCCCGCGCCACTCTCGCAGCGTGGCGGCGACGAAGAAGGGGGAGCCCTCCAGCACCGTCTCGGGGTTGGGAGAGGCGAAGTGCAGCGTGGGCGGGAGCGTGCGGTGCTCCAGGGCGAGCACCGCCTTGATGAACCCGGCGACGCCCGCCGCGGTGTCCAGGTGGCCGACGTTCGTCTTCACCGCGCCCAGCGCGCAGAACCCCGTGCGGTCCGTGGCCGCGCGGAAGGCCTGGGTGAGCGCCGCGACCTCGACCGGGTCGCCGAGCGGGGTGCCGGTCCCGTGCGCCTCCACGTAGCCGACGGTAGCCGGGTCCACGCGCGCGGCGGCGAGGGCGGCGGAGACCACGCGCGCCTGCCCCTCCACGCCGGGCGCGGTGAACGACAGCTTCCCCGCCCCGTCGTTGTTCACGGCCGACCCGCGCACCACCGCGCGGATGGTGTCGCCGTCGCGGAGCGCGTCGGCCAGCCGCTTGAGCGCCACCACCCCCGCGCCGGAGCCGAATACGGTGCCCGCCGCGCGCGCGTCGAAGGCGCGGCAGTGCCCGTCGGGCGAAAGGATGCCGCCCTCCTGGTACAGGTAGCCCACGCCCTGGTCGGGGGCGACGGTGACGCCGCCGGCCAGCGCCAGGTCGCACTCGCCGCCGCGCAGCGCCTGGCACGCCAGGTGGATGGCCACCAGCGAGGTGGAGCACGCGGTGCCGACCGACACGCTGGGCCCGCGCAGCCCCAGCCGGTGCGAAACCCGCGTGGCGAGGAACTCCTTCGCGTTGGCGATGGCCGTGGTCTGCGGGCCCGCCGCGGCGACCAGCCGGGGGTGCGCCAGCACGCGCGCCAGGTGCGACGTGGTCCCGCACCCCGCGTACACGCCCACCGCGCCGGCGAAGCGCGCCGGGTCGCACCCCGCGTCTTCCAGCGCGGCGTAGGCGCATTCCAGGAACACGCGGTGCTGCGGGTCCATCACCGCCGCCTCGGCGGGGGTGATGCCGAAGAACGCGGCGTCGAACGCCCACGCATCCTCCAGCGCCCCGCTCGCCGGCACGTACGCGCGGTCGTGGACGAGCTCCGGGGCGACGCCGGCGGCGAGCAGCTCGTCCGGGGAGAAGCGGGAGATGGATTCGACGCCGGCGCAGAGGTTGGCCCAGAACTGTGCCGGGTCGCGCGCGCCGGGAACGCGGCAGCTCATCCCCACCACGGCGATGCGGTCGTCCTGCCGCGCGGGCGTGCGCGCGCCGCGGACCGGGAGGCGGCGCCGGTGCGCGCGGCGGCGCCGGGACCGTCGTCCTTCATCCCCCTCCTCCCCCCCGCCGTTCGTCGCCGGCGGCGCGCCGGCCGCGAGGAAGCGGGCCAGCGACTCGACGGTGGGATGGCGGAAGAGGTCCACCAGGCGCAGGTCGCCGCGCACCTCCCGCAGCCGGCCGTAGACGCGGTAGAGGAGGAGCGAGCTGCCGCCCGCGTCGAAGAAGCTCTCGCGCACGCCCACCTCCTCCACCCCCAGCACCTCCCGCCACACCGCCGCGACCCGTGCTTCCATGGCGTCGCGCGGCGGGAGGGAGGCGGGGCCGGACGCCGCCCCGGGAGCGGGGAGCGCGCGGCGGTCCACCTTGCCGCTGGGGGTGAGCGGGAGCCGGTCGACGGGGACGAAGACGGAGGGGACCATGTGCTCCGGCAGCGTGCGCCGCAGGTGCTCCCGCAGCGAATCCGCGTCCGCCTCGCCCGCGACGTACGCCGCCAGCCGCCCCTCGCCCTCCCGCGCCACCACCGCGCACGCGCGCACGCCCGGGTGCCGCCGCAGCGCCGACTCCACCTCGCCGGGCTCGATGCGGTAGCCGCGGATTTTCACCTGGGCATCCAGGCGGCCGAGGAACTCGAGGAAAGAAGTGCGGGAGTGCGGGAGTGCGGAAGTGCGTTGGCGATCGCGCGGATCCAGCGCACTTCCGCACTCCCGCACTTCCGCACTCGTCGTTTCGGCGCGCCACCGCGCCCGATCCCCGGTACGGTACAGGCGCGCGCCAGGGATGCCCGAGAAGGGATCGGGAACGAAGCGCTCCGCCGTCGGCCCGGGCCGGCCGAGGTAGCCGCGCGCCACCCCCGCGCCCCCGATGCACAGCTCGCCCGGCACGCCGATCGGCTGCGGGCGGAGGGTGGGATCGACCACGTAGACGCGCGTGTTCGCCAGCGGCCCGCCGATGGGGACGCTCCCCTCCACGGCGCCGCCGACGACGCCCCCGGTCGACCAGACGGTCGTCTCCGTGGGGCCGTAGACGTTCAGCAGGCGGCCGGGGAGCACGGCGGCGAGGCGGGCTGCCAGCGCCGGCGGCATCGCCTCGCCGCCCAGCAGCAGGCGCTCGAGCCCGGCCAGCGCCTCCACGCCGCTCTCCGCCACGATCATCTCCGCCAGCGACGGCGTGCACTGCAGGTGGGTGATGCCACCGCGGCGGAGCGCCTCCGCCGGCGTGCCGTGCTCCCCCGCCTGCTCCAGGTCCGGGTGAACCACCACGCGGAAGCCGCGCGCGAGCGTCCACAGCAGCTCGGTGACGTGGATGTCGAAGCTCACGCGCGTCACCGCCAGCCACGTTCCCCCGCCGGCGCCGAGGAGCCGGTCCATCGCGGCGAAGAAGCCGGCCACGTTCGCGTGCGTCACCACCACGCCGCGGGGGCGGCCGGTGGAGCCGGAGGTGTAGATGACGTACGCGGCGTTCGCGGGGTCGAGGGAGATGGCGGGCGGGTCCGGCGGGTCCGCCGCGATGGCCTCGGCGTCGTCGTCCACCGACACCACCCGCACGCCCGCCGCGGGGAGGAGGGCGCGCAGCGAGCGCTGCGTCACCAGCAGCGAGGCGCCGGAGTCCTCCAGCATGTACGCCAGCCGCTCGGCCGGATACGCCGGATCGAGCGGGAGGTACGCGGCGCCCGCCTTCAGCACGGCCAGCAGCGCGACCACCGTCTCCACCCCCCGTTCTACGCAGATGCCGACCCGCGCCTCCGGCCCGGCGCCCAGCCGCGCGAGGCGGTGCGCCAGCCGGTTCGCCCGCCGCTCCACCTCGCCGAAGGTCAGCGACTCGCCGCCGCCGGCCACCGCCGCCGCGCCGGGCGTCCGCGCCGCCTGCGCCTCGAACTGCCGGTGGACGCACGCCGCGGCGGGGCCCGTCTCCGTGCGGTTCCATTCCTCCAGCACCAGGCGGCGCTCCGCCTCTCCCATCACCTCCAGCGCGGAGAGGCGCCGGTCGGGATCGGCGGCGGCCTCCTCCAGCAGCCGCGCCAGGTGCCCCAGCATCCTCTCGACGGTGGCGCGCTCGAAGAGGTCGGTGCGGTAGCGTGCCTGCGCGCTCCACCCTCCCGCCGCCTTCGTCGCCAGCAGCGAGAGGTCGTAGCGTGCCACGGGGAGGTCGACCGGGAACGGCTCGACGGAGATGCCGGCGGAAGACGGCGGCGGCGGAGGCTCCACCTCCACCGAGAACATCACCTGGAAGAGCGGTGCATGCCCCAGGCTGCGCGCGGGGCGGAGCTCCGCCACCAGCATCTCGAAGGGCACCTCCTGGTGCTCGTGCGCGCCCAGCGCCGTCTCCCGCGCGCGCCGCACCACCTCGCGGAAGGCGGGGTCGCCGGAGAGGTCGGTGCGCAGCACCAGCGGGTTCACGAAGCAGCCGACCACGTCTTCCACCTCGCTCCGCCGCCGCCCGGCCGCGGGGGTGCCGACCACCACGTCGTCGCTCCCGCTCCACTTCGCCAGCAGCACCTGGAAGGCGGCGAGGAGAACGATGAAGGGCGTCGCGGCTTCCCGCCGCGCCAGCGCCTCCAGCCGCTCCAGCGCGCCGCCGGGGAGCGCCGCGGAGATGGTGCCGCCCTGGTGCGACTCGACGGCCGGGCGGGGGCGGTCCGCCGGGAGCTCCAGCAGCGCGGGCGCGCCGGCCAGCCGCTCGCGCCAGTACGCCAGCGGCCGCTCCAGCGCCTCCCCCCGCAGATGCTCCCGCTGCCACGCGGCGAAGTCGGGGTGCTGCACCGGCGGCAGGGGGAGCCGCGGCTCGCTCCCGGCGCGGTACGCCGCGTACAGCGCCTCCAGCTCGCGGACGATCACCGCCACGCTCCACCCGTCGCCCACCGCATGGTGCAGGGTCAGCACCAGCACGTGGTCGTCGTCGGCGATCCGCAGCAGCCGCGCGCGGAACACCGGCCCCGCCGCCAGGCCGAAGGGGCGCGCCGCCTCCGCGGCGGCGCGGCGCTCCGCCTCGGCCTCGCGCGCCGCGCCGTCCATCCGCGACAGGTCGCCCAGCGGCAGCGCGAACCCGGCGAAGGGCGCGACTACCTGCACCGGCGCGCCGTCCCTCTCCGGAAAGGTGGTGCGCAGCGCCTCGTGCCGCCGCACCACCTCGCCCACCGCGCGCTCCAGCGCGGCCACGTCGAGCGCGCCGCGCAGCCGCAGCGCCCGGGGGAGGTTGTACAGCGCCGTCCCGGGCTCCAGCCGGTCCAGGAACCAGAGCCGCTCCTGCCCGAACGAGAGCGGGAGCGCCCCCGTCCGCGCGACCGGCACCACCGCGGCGTCCGCCGGGTCCGCGCGCCGCACCCCCTCCACCCGCTCCGCCAGCGCGGCCACGGTGCGCTCCGCGAACAGCGCCCGCAGCGGCACCTCCACGCCGAAGCGCTCGCGGACGCGCGAGAGCACGCGCGTGGCCAGCAGCGAGTGCCCGCCGAGCTCGAAGAAGCTCTCGTTCACCCCCACGGAGCCGCGCCCCAGCACCTCGCGCCAGATCTCCGCCAGCGCCGCTTCGAGCGGCGTGCGTGGGGCGATGGGCTCGTCCGGGACCGGCCCGGATGCGGGGTGCGCCACGCGGTCGGGCCGACGCCGCGCGATCTCGTCCCTCGGCAGCAGCACGGAGAGCCGGGCGCCGGGATCGTCGGCGGCCCGCTCGAGCAGCCGCCGGAACGCCGCGAGCATCCCCTCGATCGTGCCGCGCTCGAAGAGGTCCGTGGCGTACTGCGCCCGCGCGACCCACCCCCCGCCCTCCTTCGCCACCAGCAGGGAGAGGTCGAGCGGGGCGACGGACCGGTCGACCGCCAGCGGCGCCGCGACGGCCTCGCCCAGGCGCAGCGCGGGGGGCGGCTCGGGGTCGAACGAGAACATCGCCTGGACGATGGGGGAATGGCCCAGCGAGCGCTCCGGCCGCAGCTCCGCCACCAGCTGCTCGAAGGGGAGCTCCTGGTGGTCGTACGCCGCCAGCACCGTCTCCCGCACCCGCCGCAGCACCTCGCGGAAGGGGGGATCTCCGGAGAGGTCGGCGCGCAGCGCCAGGGTGTTCACGAAGAGGCCGACCACCCCCTCGTCCTCCTCCCGCCACCGCCCGGCCACGGGGGTGCCCACCACCACGTCGTCACACCCGGCGTACCCGGCCAGCAGCACCTGCCAGGCAGCCAGCAGCACCATGTAGAGGGTCGCCCCCTCCGAGCGGCCGACGGACCACAGCCGCTCCATCGCCGCGCCCGGCAGCTCCGCCGCGGCGCCGGCGCCGCGGTGCGACTCCGCCGCCGGCCGGGGGTGGTCCGCCGGCAGGTCGAGGAGCGCCGGCGCGCCCGCCAGCGCCGCGCGCCAGAAGGCGAGGTGCCGCTCCAGCACCGGCCCGCGCAGCCGCTCCCGCTGCCATGCGGCGTAGTCGGCATAGCGCACCGGCAGCGCCGGCAGCGGCGGGGCCCCGCCGTCGCGGCACCCCGCGTACAGCGCCGACAGCTCGCGGTACAGGATGCCGAGGCTCCACCCATCCGCCACCGCGTGGTGGATGCAGAGGAGGAGAACGTGCTCCGCCTCGCCCAGCCGCAGGAGCCGGGCGCGGAAGAGCGGTCCCGCGGCCAGGTCGAACGGGCGCTCCGCCTCGTCCCTGGCGCGGCGCAGCACCGCCGCCTCCCGCTCGCCCGGCGCGCCGCCGGAGAGCGCCTCGACGGGAAGGGTGAACCCGCGGAAGGGGGCGACCACCTGCACCGGCGCGCCGTCCACCTCGCGGAAGGTGGTGCGCAGCGTCTCGTGCCGCCGCACCAGCTCGCCCAGCGTGCGCTCCAGCGCCCTCGCCTCCAGCGCGCCGCGGACGGAGAAGGCGCGGAAGATGTGGTACGCGGCGCTCCCCTCCAGCCGGTCCACCAGCCAGAGCCGCTCCTGCGCGAAGGAGCACGGCGCGCCCGCCGCCGCGTCGACGGGGGCGAGGCCGGGATCGTGGGGCGTGGAGGGCGCGGGACGGCGCGGCGGGTGGGCGTGGTCCATCGAGAACACCTCTTCGTTCGTGCGCCGAGTGGTGGGATGCCGGGGGCACGGCGGGGCGACGAGATCAGCCGATTGTCGTCGGGATCCTGGCTTGCGGAAGACCGGATGGGGAAGCTGCGGAACGACGGCGAGATGAAATCGAGCAGAGGCGAAGCCGCGGCCGGTGCCTAGTCTTGTATGGCGGAGCCCGGCGCGCAAGCGCGGCCGGTCCTCACGTAGAGACGCGGAGCCACGGAGAGGCCGGCCGGTTCTCTCCGTGTCTCCGCGTCTCCGCGTGAGACCGTCTTTTCCGGATCGCCGGTCAGTGCGAGGCCAGCCGCGCCGCCGCGGGCTTGGGCACCCCGTCGCCCACCTGGATCATCCCCATCGCCCCGCGGTCGTGGAAGTTGAAGGTGTGGGTGACCATCGGGTACAGCCCGTCGGCCGGCGCCTCCATCTCCACGATGGCCCCCTGCGCCGGGGCCAGGTCCACCGCCTGCGAGCCGTATCCGCCCCGGTTGCCGCGCACCAGCGCGAACCCCTCCTTGATCACCTGGTCGAACACCATCCCCACCACGTGGAAGGAGCTCTCCAGGTTGGGCCCCACGTTGAGCACGAACACCCGCACGCGGTCGCCCGCGTTCACCTTCAGCGGGGCGGCCGCGTACTGGCTGGCCACCCCGTTGAAGGCCATGAAGTCGGGCGACGGCGCCCCGGCGGAGGCCTTCTCGTAGCTGATCGTCTCCCCCTGCGCCCCCAGGTACCACTCGTTCTGCACGATCGCGAACTCGCGGTCCACGTGCGGCAGCCCCTCGCGCGGCTCCACGATCATCATCCCGAACATCCCGTTGCCGACGTGCATCACGGGCGGCCCGGAGATGCAGTGGTACATGAACACGCCGGCGTAGCGCGCCACCCACTGGAAGTCGCGCGACTGGCCGGGGGCGATGGTCACCATCTGGCCGTTCCAGGGCACCTCGCTGGCGTGGAAGTCGAGCGAGTGCGGCAGGCGGCTCCCCGCCCCCACCGCGAAGTGCACGTGCAGCGTGTCGCCCACGCGGACGCGGATCACCGGGCCGGGAACGGTGCCGTTGAAGGTCCACACCCGCTGCACGATCCCGGTCGCCACCGTCATCGGCTTCTCCTCGACCACCATGTTCAGCTCGTGCGACCGCCCCGGCAGCAGCGCAGGCGCCGCCGGGTCGAAGCGTACGGGAGGAGGCGCGTTCGGGCTGGGAGCCACGCTCCTCACGGCGCGGGCGACACCGCCGCCGGTGAGCGCGGCCGCCCCCCTGCCGGCCAGCCGCGTGACCGGGGTCACGGCGATGCGGCCCTGCCACGCCGCCGCGCCCGGGTCCACGCGCTGGAAGACGAGCCCGGCGGCGGGCACGCTCAGGCGCCGCGAGCGGGTGTCGCCGGCATGGGCCGCGAGCGTGGTGCCGTCGGCGAAGCGGAGGCGCAGCTCGTCCGCGCCGTCGTTCACCAGCCGGACCTGGTAGCGCCCGGCCCGCTGCACCTGCAGGAGAGGGCTGCCGCCGGCCAGGTCTACGGCGCGGATCTCGAGGGTCCCCGCGTCTCCCACCCGCAGACACCCGCCCGTGGCGGCCGCCGCGAGCACGCCCGCGGCCAATGCGAGGAGCACGCCGGGCCGTCGGCGGCCCGGTCGTGGTGTGGCACCGTGTGAATACGCGCGCATACGGGTCCCCTCCTGGTTTGCTGAGGGTAGGGACGTTCGCTGGCCGTATTTCGGCCAGTCGCGGAGCGTATTCGGTTTTGCTGAAACGCGAGGGCGCCTGGGGAGCGCTTCGTGGTCGAAGGCTCCCCGCCGACACCGTGCCGGTGACGGTGGCGCACGCATCGCGAGAGGGGAAGCAAGCTACACCCTCACCCGCACAATAACAAGCGTATTATGATAGTCACCTACGATAACCTCATCGAATCCCACCCTGTTCTCACCCGATGTTTACGGAATTCCCCGCATAAAGGCTCAAGGAAACCAGATAATCACAGGTCTCCAAAGGAACGATTGTTTAGGAACGAAGCACCAAGAAAATTCAAGCGTCTTACGCAGAAACGCGGAGACACAGAGAGGCTGAGTGGTTCTCTCCGTATCTCCGCGTCTCTGCGTGAGACGATCTTTTCCCCAGGTCTGGTACTACGCGATCGCGAAAGCAGTGGCGCGGGCCGCCGCGCCCCGCAGGTGTGCCGCCAGCCGGGCGGCGTGGACGCGGAGCTCGGGCACCGCGGTGGCCTCCCAGTAGTCCGCCTTCAGCAGCGGCCCGGTGTGGAAGAGCACCTCCGACGCCCTTTCCTCCCGGTCGCGCAGGGCGTAGCCGGGGGCAGTGCGGATGCCGAGCCCCAGCGGGCAGGGCGTGAGCAGCCCCTGCCGCAGGAGCGAATCGAGGAGGGGCTCGCCCAGCGCGGCCACGTTCCCGCCGGGGCCGGTGCAGTTGACCACGGTGCCGACCTGCAGCACCCCGGCCGACCGCTCTCCCCGCCGCCTGCAGCGCACCGTGACGCCGTCGCTGCCGGCCTCCACGCGCAGCAGCCGCCCTGCCACGACGTGGAGCCGCCCGTCGCGCACCAGCCCGTGCACCGCGGCGGAGATGGCGGGCGCCGCCCGGTGGCGGTGCACGTCCCAGTAGGGCCGCAGGTGGCGGATGAAGCGCGCCCGCTCGGCGGGCGGGAGCGCGTTCCACAGGGCGGACGTCACCGGGCGGATGGAGGCCAGCACGTCGCGCCAGTCCACCTCGGGATGCGCGGCCACCGCGCGCCGCACCTCGCGCAGGTAGCGGCGGACGGTCCAGGGCCCGGCCAGCAGCGCGGCGCCCAGCTCCACCGGGCACGGCAACGCCGCGGGCGAGCGGTGGGAGAGGGGGAGGAGCCCGCGGCGGGAGACCGCGTGGATCGGCGCCTCGAGCCCCCGCCCGTGCAGGTCGAGCGCGACGTCCAGCATGGTGAGCCCGGTCCCGATCAGGAGCACGGGGCGCCGGCGGTCCACGCCCTCCAGCGCGCCCGGCGCCCAGGGATCGCGCACGTAGCGGGCGTCGCCGGCGAAGAAGGCGGCGTCGGGGACGGCGGGGTCGGCGGGGGAGTAGTTGCCGGCCGCGAGCACCACCTGGTCCGCGAACAGCGCCGGCGGCCCGCCGTCGCCCTCCAGCCGCAGCTCGGCGCCCCCCTCCGGGCACAGGCGGAGCTCCACCGCCCGGGCGACGCGGTGCGTGAAGCACGTGCCGGCCTCGCATCCCGCCACCGCCTCCCGCAGCACCCACTCCAGGTAGTCGCCGTACAGGGAGCGGGGCACGAAGTCGCCCTCCGCCACCGACGGGTCGCGCCCGCGGGCGAAGCGGAAGAAGTGCCCGGGGTCGTCGGGGAAGGCGCTCATCCGGCCGGCCGGCACGTTCAGCACGTGCGCCGCGCTGCGGGTGCCGTACGCCACACCCCGCGCCAGCGGACCCGAGCGGTTGACCAGCACCAGGTGAAGGCCGTCCGGCCACTCGCCCTGCAGGAGGTGCACGGCGGCCAGCGTGCCGGAGAAGCCGCCGCCGACGATTGCGATGGTGTGGGGCATGCCAGGGGTCCCTCGTGTGCTAAGTGCTAAGTGCTAAGTGCCAGGTGCTTGGAGCGGTTTTCTCGACAGTCCAGGGTCTTGCGCGTGCCCGTGGCCGCGGCGCCCTCTCCGGCTCGCTGGAGCTCGCCACCTCTCCCGTCCAGGGAGAGATAAAGGACCCGGCTCCCGCGCCGACCCAACCGGCATCGCGACCGCTGACGTCGCGCGACTTCCGCAGGCCGCACAGCCGGAGAGGCCACTCCCCCTCGCCCGGTACGGGAGAGTGAATTGCGCCCTGAAGGCGCAAGGGAGAGGGCGCCATGGCCGCAGATGCGCGATGGGCTCCGAACCCGAAGGCGATCCGCTCCAGTGCCAAGCTCCAGGTATCCGGAAACGGCCGCCGGCTCAGGGCTCGGGACCGCTCGCCGGCGGGAGGATGCCTTCCTCCCGCAGCCGCAGCGCGATCGCGGCGACGATCGACTCGACGTCCGCGGCCTCGGTGTCGGCCACCAGCTCGGGCGACGCGGGCGCCTCGTAGGGGGCGTCGACGCCGGTCAGCCCGGCGAGCTCGCCCCGCGCGGCGCGCGCGTACAGCCCCTTGGGGTCGCGGGCCACGCACGTTTCCACGCTCGCGCGCACGTGGACCTCGAGGAAGCGCCCGGGGGGAAGGAGCCGGCGCACCCGCTCCCGGTCGGCGGCGAACGGCGAGACGAAGGTGCAGAGGACGATGCACCCCTGCTCGAAGAAGAGGCGCGCCGCCTCGCCCGCGCGCCGCAGGTTCTCGGCGCGGTCCGTCGCGCTGAAGCCCAGGTCGCCGCAGAGGCCGTGGCGCACCTGGTCGCCGTCCAGCAGCATGGTCTGGCACCCCGCCTCGAACAGCCCGCGCTCCAGCGCCCGCGCGATGGTGCTCTTTCCCGCCCCGGGGAGACCGGTGAGCCAGAGCACCGCCGCACGGTGGCCGTTCCTCGCCTCGCGCTCCGCCCGCGGCACGTTCCATCCCTCCCACGCCACGTCCGGCGACACCGGCCGCGGCGGCGCCGCGTCCGCGGGCACGGGCGGCTCCTGCGCCTCGCCGCGGATCATTCCCGCGGCCACGGTGGCGTGCGTGTGCGGGTCCACCAGCACGAAGCTGCCGGTGACGTGGTTGCGCGCGTAGGGGTCGAAGCAGAGCGGCCGCGCCGTGGCGAGCTGCAGGCGGCCGATGTCGTTCATCCCCAGCGTGCGTGCCGGCTCGCGGTGCAGGGTGTCCACGTCGATCCGGTAGACCACCTCGGTGACGGACGCCCCCACCGTGCGCGTGGTGTGCCTCAGCAGGTACGACGCGGACGGGTCCAGCGGCCGCTCGCCCATCCAGCAGACCAGCGCGTCGAAGCGCGAGGCGACGGTGGGAAGGTTGCGGCGGCGCACCACCATGTCGCCGCGGCTCACGTCGATCTCGTCCTCCAGCGTCAGCAGCACCGAGTCTCCCGCCACCGCCTCGGCCAGGGGCCCGTCCGCGGTCTCCACGGAGCGCACCCGGCTGGCGTGGCCGCCGGGGAGCACCACCACCTCCTCGCCCGGGCCGATGGTGCCCGAGGCCACGCGGCCCGCGAAGCCGCGGAAGTCCTGGTGGGGGCGCACCACGTACTGCACGGGAAGGCGGAAGTCCACGAGGTTCTGCCCCCCCGCGTTCACGCTCTCCAGGTGGTGGAGGAGCGTGGTCCCGGCGTACCAGGGCATGTGGGCGCTCGTCTCCACCACGTTGTCGCCGTAGAGCGCCGAGACGGGGATGAAGACGAGGTCCGGCACCTCCAGCCGGGCGGCGAAGGCGCGGTACGCGGCGGCGATCTCCTCGAACACCGCCTCGTCCCACCCCACCAGGTCCATCTTGTTGACGGCCACCACCACGTGGGTGATCCCCAGCAGCGACGAGAGGAAGCCGTGCCGCCGCGACTGCGTGAGCACCCCCTTGCGCGCGTCCACCAGGACCACGGCGAGCTCCGCCGTGCTCGCGCCCGTCACCATGTTGCGCGTGTACTGCAGGTGCCCCGGCGTGTCGGCGATGATGAAGCGGCGGCGCGGCGTGGCGAAGTAGCGGTAGGCCACGTCGATGGTGATGTTCTGCTCGCGCTCCGCGCGCAGCCCGTCGGTGAGCAGCGCCAGGTTCAGCTCGCCCTCGCCGCGCCGGCGGCTGGCGGCGCGCACGGCCTCCAGCTGGTCTTCGGGGATGGCGCCGGTTTCGTAGAGGAGGCGGCCGATGAGCGTGCTCTTGCCATCGTCCACGCTCCCCGCCGTGGTGAAGCGCAGCAGGTCGGGCTCGGCCGCGGACGCCGCCGGGGCGGGGGGCGCGGCCTCCTCGAGCAGCATCTCGGCAAAGGGCGATACAGCAGTCATCCGCAGCTCGGTACGCGGGAAATCACGCCCAGCACCAGGCACTGGGCACCAGGCACTATCTTCAGAAGTATCCCTGCTTCTTCCGGTCCTCCATCGCCGCCTCGCTGCGCTGGTCGTCGGCGCGTCCGCCGCGCTCGGCCCGGCGCGCGCCCGCCACCTCGCGGACGATCTCGTCCACCGTCGCCGCGGCGCTCTCCCACAGCCCGGTGCAGGTCACGTCGCCCACGGTGCGGCAGCGCACCCGCCGTACCATGGCGCGCTCGCCGGGGAGAAGCGCGTTCCCGGGCCCCAGCGCCAGGATCATACCGTCGCGCTCCACCACCTTGCGCAGGTGCGAGAAGTACAGCGACGGGAGGGCGATCCCTTCGCGGGCCACGTACTGCCAGACGTCGAGCTCGGTCCAGTTGGAAAGGGGGAAGACGCGGAAGTGCTCGCCCCGGTGGCGGCTCCCGTTGAAGAGGTTCCAGAGCTCCGGACGCTGGTTCTTGGGGTCCCACTGCCCGAAGCGGTCGCGGTGGCTGAAGAAGCGCTCCTTGGCGCGCGCCTTCTCCTCGTCGCGCCGGCCGCCGCCCAGGGCGGCGTCGGCGCCCAGCTCGCGGAGCGCGTCCAGCAGCGTGACCGTCTGCAGGGCGTTGCGGCTGGGGTTGGGCCCCGGCTCCTCCGCGCAGCGCCCGGCGTCGATCGACGCCTGCACGGTGCGGACGACGAGCTCGGCGCCGGCCGTCGCCGCCAGGCGGTCGCGGAACGCGATGGTCTCGGGAAAGTTGTGGCCGGTGTCGACGTGCAGGAGCGGGAAGGGGATCCGGGCGGGCCAGAACGCCTTGCGCGCCAGGTGCACCATGGTGATGGAGTCCTTGCCGCCGCTGAACAGCAAAACCGGCTGCTCGAACTGGGCAGCCGCCTCGCGAAGCACGTAGATGGCCTCGTTCTCCAGTTGCGCCAGGTGCCCGCGTTGCATTCCTCGTCGTAGCCAGGTTGATTAGTAGGGTACCAATTAAATTAAATTTGTCCGAGAATGGATTCAGCCGCAAGTGCGCAGGCCCCCAAATGTTTGCGTGGACGATGCCGGGAAAGGCATCTCACGGTAGAGTAGACGCCAGGGTGGGTTAGCAGCACCACCCTGGACGCCCCTCCTCGAACCGGACGTGCGGATTTCCCGCATCCGGCTCTCCCGACAGGTTCACCGGTTGGCTATCCTGACGCACCAGAGACGCAGAGGCGCAGGAAAGCCGCAGCGGCTCCCTGCGTCTCCGCGTCTCTGCGCGAGGCGCGTTACGCAAACGGCCCGCGGCTCGACTGAGCGACGGGCCGTAAATCGCTGTACGACACAGCGGAGGCGGAGGGACTCGAACCCGAAGGGCTTGCGCCGCCGCATTTCGAGTGCCCTGGCTCCGGGTCAGTATCGAGACGAATACGGGCGAAATCAGCCGTTTGAGCGGATCTCCGCGGTCAGGGGGGACGGGAGTGAAGCCCGCAGGGACGCAGGAATCCGCATCGGGACGATTGCACACTACACCAGGTGGGAAACCGGACTCGGTGGTCTGCCGGTCCGCCACACCCTGCACTGCACCGTCGTTTCCCCACTCCAGTTTGAAATCGTGTATGTAACCCGACGCCGGAACGCAAGTCGTTGCATCTCCGTCCACTTTTCCACGAAAGGACGGCTGGAGTCCGGCTTCATTGAATAGACCCGGGACTCCAGCCGCTTGGGAGCGTGCTGCACAGGGTCGTTCGGGGTGGATAGCGCGGGACTCTTTCCCTCACACGGAATGTCTGTTATCGTGCCGTTTCCGCTTGATGGCTCCCCCTCCCGTGCCTGATTATGGATTCTCCTCGCGTCAAGTGGCGCCTCATCTGTGCCGAAATCGCCCTCGGCAGCGTCGTCTCCCTCTACAACTTTCGCGGTTTCCTCGACTTTGCCGCGGCCCACTGGGCACCCCACTGGCTCGCGAACGCTACCGTTTCGCTGATGCGGCTCTCCGACAACGTTCTGACGGTATTCACCGGCTCGGGCGCCGCATGGGGTCCCCGGCTTGCGAACTGGCTCGTGATCGGATTGTGGTGGTACATCGCAGCCGTGGTAGTCAGCTCGATGGTCTACATGAGGCCGGACCGGCTGACGAACGGGCTCTCCGGCCTGTGCCTGGGTCTGGGCGCAATTGTACTCCTGAGCTGGGCGGCCGCCGTGCTCGTAAAGTTCGCCGTCATCCTGGCGTGGATCAGCCGCTTCATCTCCAGCATCGGCACTGTGGTATTTCACTTCATTGCGAGCATCGTCGCTGCTGCCTTCCCGTACCTCGCCGTGATCGCGATCGTCCTGCTGGCAGGCTGCGTGCTCTTCAAACTGTTCCGGAAGCTCGGTATCGACACCGTGATGAGCGCGCTCCTGCTTTTGCCTTGCGCCGGAGTGGCGTGGTTGCTCAATCCTGTGCTCCGGTGGTGCTACACAGCAGTACTGCTCCCCATCGTTCATATCCTCGGACCGATCGCCGCGTGGCTTCTCGGAGTTGTCGGCGTGATTCTCGTGGGAATTGGGCTTGTCCTTGCCGTGGCCAGCCTGGTTCTCGGGTTGGTCATCGGTCTTGAGATCATGGGAAAGCTCGTTATCGAGCAGTTCCGTACGGCGTGGGATGCACCGAAGGGCGACAAGGCGATGGCGTTTGCCGGATTTTCCGTGGGGAGCGCGTTCGCCGTGCTACTGATGGTCACTGCGGGTCTGCCGGAGGTGGCGGTCAGCATCGACACGGCGTGGCATCAGCATGCGTGGTTGTTCAACACGTGGTCGCCAGCGGCGAGCCACTTCCAGGCCCTTCCCGACGGTTTCGCGGACGCGCTTGCTTCAATTTTCAAGAACGTGAGCGCCCCCGTCTTCGACGCGCTGATCTTGATCGCACTGGTGCCGTTCGGCGCCGTGAGTATGATGCGAAGGGCGGAAGTGGAGGAGGGCAAGGTCTGGAAGGCGCAGGACCTCGGCAGCAATGCATGGGAAATCGCCCGTGCCTTGGCTGGCGGCGTGGGGCCCGTGATGTTCGCGGCAATCCTTCCGCGGGATTCCTGATCGTGCCGCGTGGGCGTCGTAGCGCCTTTGGCCGCCGACAACGAAGGGCCGGTCCCGGACGGGTTCTGGTACGCAGGATAAATGGAAACGAGAACAGCCTGAGCGAGCGGCGGATTGGAGACGAGGTTGCATGCACGGGAGCAAGATGAGTCTGCGAGACTCGAGCCACGTCTTCCATCCTCTCCTCTGAACGCCTGTACTTTGATCTACCCCTGATCACCTCCCGTTGGACAAGGACACGACACTCGATGAGCAACGGTGCTTCTGGCCCCAGCAGCAGATCCCCTTCGACTGGAATGCGGGGATCCGTCGCACAGTGGGTGGTGCTCGGCGTAGCACTCGGATTCGTACGCGCGATCTTCGGGTCGGGCCAGATCTCCGCTTCACCGATCGTCGCGACCGTGGCGACGGCGTTCGTCACCGCGCCGGACCTCAACGTGCGCGCCGGGCCGGGCCCCTCCCATCCCGTCATCACCATCGCAGGGCGTGGCGAGCCGGTGGAGATCCTCGCCGGCGGCGCCCCGGACTGGGCGCGCATCCGCGTCCGCGGGATCGAGGGGTGGGCCAGTAGGCGCTACCTGGCCGAGGGCCCGTCGGGGCAGGCAACACACGGCTCCGCGGCACCGTACGTCCCCGGGCCGACCCGCATCACCCTCCAGTACCAAGATCCAGGCGACCGTCAAACGGTCTCACGCGTACGGCTGGCGCTGAGGCAGCATGACGACTGGCGGGTCGGCTCGCCCGAGCACGTTCTTCCCGCGGGAGAGAACCGGCCCGAGACCTACGGCGGCGTGCGTTACTTCTTCGAGGGTGACAGCGTGCTCGCGCGGGTCGTGTGCACCGAGGTACAAGCCGAGTTGGCGCGGCACGGCTACACGGTGACGATGCCGCTCTGGCCAATGCTGACGCGCCAGCGCCTGGGGCTGTTCCACGCGCGGCCGGGGCTGATCGAGGTCTGGATCTCGCCGCTGCCAGCTGCCGCGCCGGACGGCAACCCTGCGCAGCCGGGCCAATGTGGACGCTGAGCGATCGAATCCACGTCCAACATCTGCACTACATCAATCGGGACACCGGGCTCTCGCTAGCACCATCGGAGGCGGTGGCGAGGACCGTGATTTCCTTCGTAGTTGCACCGAAAGAGGGCTTCTCCTCTCAGCACGCTCGCCGCACTCCCGTGCGCAGACCTACCAACGACAACGGCCCCGCCGCTCTCGTGAGCGGCGGGGCCGTTTCATCGTGTGCACTGCAGGCACGGAGGCGGAGGGACTCGAACCCCCAAGGGCTTGCGCCCGTCGCATTTCGAGTGCGATGCCTTACCAGTTAGACTACGCCTCCTCATCCGACATCAGTCGGGACGGCCGGATTTGAACCGGCGACCCCTCGCTCCCGAAGCGAGTGCTCTACCGGGCTGAGCCACGTCCCGAAAACCAGCCCCCGGACCTCGTACTGCCCTGCCTGCCTGCCGACCTGCGACCGAAGCGGACCGGGTGGGATTCGAACCCACGAGGGCTGTTAACCCCACACGATTTCCAATCGTGCTCCTTAAGCCGCTCGGACACCGGTCCCAGCTGGAGCGGAGAGGGCGGGATTCGAACCCGCGTCTGCCTTTTGGGCAGGACGGTTTAGCAAACCGTTGGTTTTAGCCACTCACCCACCTCTCCAAACCGAGCCTGCAAGTTGCCCCCCCAGGGCTCGAACCTGGACTTTCCTGATCCAGAGTCAGGCGTGTTGCCAATTACACCAGGGGGCAATGACCCAGATTTTCAACACCTGCTAGAGCGGGAGACGGGGTTCGAACCCGCGACCCTCAGCTTGGGAAGCTGATGCTCTGCCAACTGAGCTACTCCCGCGCTCGGCCTGCAAATTTAACCGCTCCGCCGCCGTTTGACCAGAGCCACCGGTCGGATTTGAACCGACGACCGCTCGATTACGAATCGAGTGCTCTACCCCTGAGCTACGGTGGCAGCCCATCATCTTCCATCAGTGGAGCCGACCGGGATCGAACCGGTGACCTCTGCAGTGCGATTGCAGCGCTCTCCCAGCTGAGCTACGGCCCCAAAACCCTCTCGCACGAACCAGTGGGCGGTACAAGACTCGAACTTGTGACCTCCACGATGTCAACGTGGCGCTCTAACCAACTGAGCTAACCGCCCGTTCGCCTTCAGTGGTGGGGGTAGGATTCGAACCTACGTAGGGCTGTGCCCGGCAGATTTACAGTCTGCTGCCATTAGCCACTCGGCCACCCCACCAATGTGCCTCTTCCCGAGTGGAGCCGAGGGGAATCGAACCCCTGACCTCTTGAATGCCATTCAAGCGCTCTCCCAACTGAGCTACGGCCCCAAACCGACCCGTGTTTTCAAATCCGCGCGCCCCCGTGGGGCGCCGAGCGGGGCCGACGGGACTCGAACCCGCGACCTCCGGAGTGACAGTCCGGCACTCTAACCGACTGAGCTACGGCCCCAAGCGTTGTTCATCCGGAGTCGCAACCTCCGGTCCTGCGATCCCGAGAGCGGGCAACCGGGCTCGAACCGGCGACCTCAACCTTGGCAAGGTTGCGCTCTACCAACTGAGCTATGCCCGCGTACCGCTGGTCCCTGCTCCCGCCAGGCGCTCCCACGGGGAGTCGAACCCCGCTCTCCACCTTGAAAGAGTGGCGTCCTAACCGATAGACGATGGGAGCGACTCTTTCCTGTCTACAAGCTCGCGATGGGACTCGAACCCATGACCTCTTCCTTACCAAGGAAGTGCTCTGCCGGCTGAGCTACGCGAGCACCCGTCACTCCGGGCGGTCCCACTGCCTTCATACCGCTAGGGGGATTCGAACCCCCGTTACCGCCGTGAGAGGGCGGCGTCCTGGGCCTCTAGACGATAGCGGCGCTGCACGTCTCCTGCTGCAACTTCTTTCCGAGCAGGGCAGGAGGGAATCGAACCCCCAACCGCCGGTTTTGGAGACCGGTGCTCTACCAATTGAGCTACTGCCCTACGACTCTCGGCTCACTAGGTGGCCAGGGAGGGAGTCGAACCCCCGACACCACGATTTTCAGTCGTGTGCTCTACCAACTGAGCTACCTGGCCCTGCTCCCCCAACAAAAAGCCGCCCGGCGGCGGCGGGGGTCAGGCAATAGCGGGGGCGGGATTCGAACCCGCGACCTTCGGGTTATGAGCCCGACGAGCTACCAGGCTGCTCCACCCCGCGTCAAGGACGAACAATCTAACCCCTGGCGCCCCTCCCGTCAACACCCGGCGGCGGCTGCATCACCCGCCCCGCGGTGCCCGGCGCCACGAGCCGAACCGTTCGCGGGCCACGATTATATACGCGCGCACCCCGCTTGTGAACCCCCCTCCCGCATCCGGTTTCCATCCCCCGCCGGGCGCCCCCGCGACCTGCCCCAATGCTTGCCGGCTCCAGCCTCTTCCCCTATCGTGCGCGATACTTCCCTCGCCTCGTCGCCCGGCACTCTTCAGCAGACGCACGCGCATGAAGACCCTCGCACGCACCTCCGCCGCGCTGCTCGCGCTCGCCGCCCTGGCGCCCGCCCTCCCCGCGCCGGCCCAGCGGCTCCAGTATCCGCAGGCGCGGACGGTGGAGCAGTTCGACGACTACCACGGCACGCGGGTGGCCGACCCCTACCGCTGGCTCGAGGACACCGAGAGCCCGGAGACGCGCGCCTGGATCGAGGCGCAGAACCGGCTCACGGAGGGGTACCTGGCCTCCATCCCCCAGCGCGCGGCCATCCACCGGCGGCTCACCGAGCTCTGGAACTTCCCGCGCTGGTCGTCGCCCACGCGGCGGGGCGCGCGGTACTTCTACTTCCGCAACACGGGGCTGCAGAACCAGTCGGTGATGTACGTGGCCTCCTCGCCGCGGGGGGAGGCGCGGGTGCTCCTCGACCCCAACACGCTGCGCGCCGACGGCACCGAGGCGCTCTCCACCACCGCCCTCTCGGACGACGGGACGATGCTGGCCTACGGCGTGGCGTCGGGCGGGTCTGACTGGCAGGAGTTCCGGGTGCGCGAGGTGGCCACCGGGCGCGACCTGCCCGACCGGCTGCGCTGGATCAAGTTCTCGGGGATGACCTGGACGAAGGACGGGAAGGGCTTCTTCTACTCCCGCTACGCCGAGCCGGCGGGGAACGCGCTCACCGCCGCGGTGCGCAACCACAAGGTCTACTACCACCGCACCGGCACCCCGCAGGAGCAGGACGTGCTGGTGTACGAGCGCCCCGACCAGCCGGACTTCATCATCAACTCGTCGGTCACGGAGGACGGGCGCTACCTGGTGATCAACCTCTCGCAGGGGAGCGACCGGCGGAACCGCGTGCACGTGCTCGACCTGGGCGACCCCCTGCACCCGCGGGTGCAGGGGACGATCGTGCGCCTGCTGGACGCCGGCGACGCCAGCTACGGGGTGGTGGGGAACGACGGGCCCGTCTTCTACGTGCAGACGGACAGGGACGCGCCGCGCGGGCGGCTGATCGCGGTGGACCTGCGCAACCCCGCGCCGGCGAGCTGGCGCACCCTCATCGCGCAGGGGCCCGACGCGCTGACCGGGGTGCGGCTCGTGAACCACCGGTTCGTCACCGTCTCCCTGCACGACGTGGCCTCGCAGCTGCGCATCTACACCATGGCCGGCGCGCCCGCAGGCACGGTGCGGCTCCCGGGGCTGGGCACGGTGGGCGGGCTGTCGGGGCGCAACGAGGACCGCGAGCTCTTCTACTCCTTCACCTCGTTCCTCTCGCCGAGCACCGTCTACCGCTACGACTTCGCCACCGGGCGCTCGGAGGTCGTGTGGCCGGTGCAGACGGGCTTCGACGCGAGCCGCTACGAGACGAAGCAGGTGTTCTACACCAGCAAGGACGGCACGCGCATCCCGATGTTCATCACCCACCGCCGCGGGATGCCGCTGGACGGGAACAATCCCACCCTGCTCTACGCCTACGGCGGCTTCAACATCGCCACCCTGGCCGGGTTCTCCACCTCGGTGGCGGTGTGGCTGGAGATGGGCGGCGTCTACGCGTCGGCCAACATCCGCGGGGGGAACGAGTACGGGGAAGACTGGCACGCGGCCGGGATGCTGGCGCACAAGCAGAACGTGTTCGACGACTTCATCGCCGCGGGGGAGTACCTGGTGGCGCAGAAGTACACCTCGCCCTCGAAGCTGGCGATCAGCGGGGCCTCGAACGGCGGGCTGCTGGTGGGGGCGGTGCTGAACCAGCGGCCGGACCTGTTCGGCGCGGCGCTCCCGGCGGTGGGGGTGATGGACATGCTGCGCTTCCACCGGTTCACCATCGGCTGGGCCTGGGTGTCGGACTTCGGCTCGCCGGCGGACCCGGCCCAGTTCCGCACCATCTACGCGTACTCGCCGCTGCACAACATCCGCGAGGGTACGCGCTACCCTGCGGTGTTGATCACCACGGGCGACCACGACGACCGGGTGGTGCCCGGGCACTCGTTCAAGTATGCCGCCACCCTGCAGCGCGCCCAGGCGGGCGATGCGCCGATCCTGATCCGCATCGAGACGCGCGCGGGGCACGGCGCCGGCAAGCCGACCTCCATGCAGATCGACGAAGCGGCGGACCGCTGGGCCTTCCTGGTGAAGGCGCTCGGCTTCACCCCCACGCTCTGAGCAGGCGGCTCTTTCCAGCAGTCTCACCCGGAGGATGGGAGGACCAGGGATCCCGCACCCCTGGTCCTCCCATCATCCCCTCGGTTTCCGACCGCAGATGCGCCTCGTCTCCCGACTGATCGTCGCCATTCTCCTCCTCTGCCGCCCGGCGGGGGCGCAGGTGCGGCTCGTCCTCGAGAACGACCTCTTCTCGCCGCACCCGCTCGGGCAGAAGGCCCCGGACTTCGAGTACACGGCCGGCACGCGGATCTCCTGGGGCTCGGCGCACACGGCCTGGTGGGCGGCGCACCTCCGCAATGTCCTGGGAGCGGAGGATACCGCGGGGGGACGGCCCCGCCTGCGCACGCTGTGGGAGGTGGGGCAGGAGATCTACACGCCGCACATCGACGCGGTGGAGCCGCTCCCGGGCGAGCGACCGTACGCGGGATGGCTCTACGGCTCCGTCACCGCCCAGGCGGCGCGGCCGCGGCGGACGCGGTCGCTCACCCTGCAGCTCGGCGTGACCGGCCCGCCCTCGCTGGCGGAGCCGGTGCAAGACGAGGTGCACAAGATCGGGGGATTTCGGGCGCCGCTGGGATGGAGCCACCAGCTCGCCTTCGAGCCGGGGATCGTGCTGCGCTACGGCGAGGCGTGGAGGGCGGCCCGCGACCTCGGCGGTGCGGCGACGGCGGAGATCGGGCCGGAGTGGGAGGTGGCGCTCGGCAACGTGCTCACCGGCGCGCGCGCCGGGGTGCGGGCGCGGGTCGCGGGCGGCGGCGTGTACGTGACGGGGGCGGTGCGGGAGGACTGGGTGGCGCACAACCTCTTCCTGGACGGGAACACCTTCCGGGACGGGCCGCACGTGGAGAAGCGGGCGTTCGTGCCGCAGGCGGAGCTGGGCGCGGGGGTGCGGCTGGGGTGGCTGGGCCTCGGCTACCGCGCCGTCTTCCGCGGGCGCGAGTACCAGACGCAGGCCGCGCCGCACGCGTGGGGATCGATCTCGCTGGAGATCCATCCGCAGTAATACCGCGTTGCAGAGGATCGTTCTGGTCCCCGGCTTCAACGGCAGAGCTCACACGGAGTCAACGGAGTCAACGGAGAACGACTCCGCTGACTCCGTTGACTCCGTGTGAGACATTCGGTTTGGAGGACGTGATCTGATCGAAGCTCTGCAACGCGGTACAAAGCATCACGCAGAAACGCGGAGAGAGAAAAGCGGCGGTCAGGTGAGGAAGCGGCCTTCCGCGGCGAGCGCGTCCATCAGCCGGCCGCGCTCGTTCTCGTCCCGGGCGGCGGCGCGGAGGGCGGGGGTGGCGTGGTGGCGGGCGTCGCAGGTGTCGCAGGCCAGGTAGTCCTGGTCCCAGTGGGGCTCCTCGCGCCAGCTCCCGGTGCAGTCCGAGAGCACGTGGCGGATGCCGCGCGCGTCGGCGGCGATCGCCTCTTCTTCGGCCAGGTCGTACGCCTCCAGCGTGGGCTCGAAGTGGCAGGCGAAGCAGGTGAGGGTGTGCGGCAGGTCGATGCGCGCGCCAGCCCTGACGCGGAGCGGCCGGGAGCAGCGGGGGCACTCGCCGGCGAACCAGGCGACCACGTAGCGCCCCGTCCACGCGCGGTACGCCAGCCACGCGCCGAAGCAGATCGACAGCACCGGCCAGGGATAGTGCGGCGGCACCCACACCACCCAGGGCGCGATCCCCCAGAACACCGCGAGCGACAGCACGGTCTTCAGCGCGCGCCACGGCAGCGGCTGGTAGACCACGCCGATGCGCGCGGGCACCGGCGCGTGCGCGCGCAGCACGAGGTGGACGGCGGGGGCTTCGACGCTCTTCATACCCCTAACCTAAACACCTCGCGCGACGGACGGCAGGGGGACCCGCCGCGATCTTTCCGCGCCTCCGCGTCTCTGCGTGAGACCGATGGAGTGTCAGGCGAACGGAGACTGGTCGTAGCGCGCGAGGAGGTCGGCGGCGGCGTGTCGGGGACAGCGCCTCGCGGGCCGATCCATTGGCGATCCGCTCGTACTTCAACCCCTCACCGATCGGCGGCAGACCTGCTCAGGCCTTGACCGCGGCGTCAGCACGATATCATTTCCAAGGGTACCGGGAATGGAGCTTGCAACCCACTTCTGCGGTGGTCGGGTTCCTCGGGGAAGGAGTGCCGGATGTCTCACCCGGACAAGTTCACAAACGGTCTCGCTGCCAAGCTGCGCAGGTCGTCGGAGCAAGACGTGCTCGACATCGTGGTCGAGGTGGCACCGAGTGCACCGGTTCCCCGCACGCCGTCTGCCGGTGTGTCGCGCGCTGCAGCGATCGCCGCGCAGAAGCAAGCGTTCTTCACCGCGGCGGAACCGATCGAGGCCGTGATCCGGCTCCTCGGAGGCGAGGTAACGGACCGTGCCTGGATCACGCAGTCGATGCGGGCACGCATGCCTGCCGGCGGACTTCGCCGCCTGGCCCAGCACGACCGCGTGACCACAGTGGACCTCCCGAGGGGAATATCGGCTGACGCCGGCCCGCTGCTCACGGCAGCTGGGCAAGGGTGAAGAGCCCGGCGCCTTCGTGGTCCGGGTTGCCGCTCAACGGCGTGCAGTGCTGCAACAGAACCTCCCGCAGATCTTCGGGCGATCGCTGCGGATCTGCTTCGAGAAGTAACGCCAATATTCCCGAAACATGTGCGGCGGCGTAGCTCGTCCCGTACCCGCAGTCTCCGAATCCTCCCTTCGAATAACAACTCCACAACCCGTCCCAGGGAATCCCTCCGGGAGCGACGAGGTGCGGCCGGGGAATCCGGGAGTTCGCAGCGGGCCCCCGGCTGCTGTACTCCTGAACCGCGGTCCCTTCCTGATCCGTTGCGCCGACCACGATCACACCGTCCGCGTCAGCAGGTGAGGTCAACGAGCCCGCAAACGGACCGCGGTTCCCGGCGCTCTTCACAATCGTAAGCCCAAGGCTCCAGGCCAGGTCGCACGCTCGCGCTTCGCGCGAGGATCCGTCGCCCGCGAGACCAACGCCCCAGGAGCAGTTTGCGACCTGCGCACCGTCTTCGAGCGCCTTTTCCAGCGCGTGCGCGCCGTCGAACTCGTCGCCGTGGAGCCAGGGCTGGGTCGCGAGAACCTTGTAGTTGTACACTCTTGCTTCCGGAGCCATGCCAAGGATCTCCGGACCCGCCGCGGCAGCGATCCCCGCGATGGCGGTTCCGTGGCTGTCGGGGGTGCCCCATGGCTCCTTCGTGAAATTCTGGCGGTGGATCACTCGGCCGGCCAGCGCCGGGTGGTCGATCGCCACCTCCGAGTCGATGACCGCGATCACAATCCCCTTTCCCGTACTCCCGGTGCGAGCGCGGAACCCGGGAGCATCGACGGTAACGCCGGTCCGGTAAACGTCGGGCTCGAGCCGCCGTGGGATGTCGATTCGCGCAATCTCGGGGGCACTTGCAACCTCTGCGAGTGCAAGCGGGTTGAGCCAGGTCTTGATTGATCGGTTGAGCCAGCAGATCTCGGTCGCGACCACGGAGTGCGGGAAGGCTCCCATTTCCAATCCGGGTGAATACCGTCCGATCGCGCTGCGTTCCAACTCCGCGCGCACGGGACTGGCAATCGAGAGGAAAGCATCCCGTGTATCATTGATCCTCACCTGCCGCATTGCCGCGGCCGTTCGCAGTCGAAGGTCGGACGATCCCGCTTCGGGGTGCACGACCTCCGAAACGACCCTCAATCCGCGCAACAGGTCCAGTATGTTCGCGTCCGAGCTCGCGCGATCCGGCTCGGGGGAAAACTCCAGAATCGCCGCACCTGCGCGTCCACTTTCGGAGATACCCTCCAGAGCAGCCGAATGGCCAGAGTGCAATCGCGCTGAAAATACCCTGCAAAAGGCCGCTGATGCCTTTTCGGCGAGAGCATCACCGCACTCGTCCCGTAGACGAGCACGCGCTGCGGCTACGATATCGTCGTCCGTCACCTTCATTTTGGCCTCCGATTGCTCCGATTCAACCTGCGGGAGGGACACAAAGATAATGGCGACGACAGGGGGCTCCAACTACCCGGCACACCCTGCCGAGGTCGGGCCGCGGGCGCGTTCCCGCTCGGCCCATGGGTGTTGGAGCACGATGGCTGGCACCGTGGGGGAGAGCATACGCTTTCCACTGTGCGACGGCATTCCGGCGACGACGATCAGTCCCGAACGATCAAACCATACGATACATTCCCATTTTTTCGGTCAGGCGAACGGAGAGTCGCCGTAGCGCGCGAGGAGGTCGGCGGTGTCGTCGTAGATGGCGGCGGCGTCCGCCAGCGCGGCGTCGTCCCAGCCGCCGGAGCGGAGCGCGACGCAGCGGACGCCGGCACGGTTGGCGGCCTTCACGTCGTAGGGGGTGTCGCCGAGCATCACCGCCTGCTCCGCCGGGACGCCGGCGTTGGCGAGCGCGGCCTCGACGATGTCCGGGGCGGGCTTGCTCTCCTCGGCGTCGGCGGACGAGGCCTTCGCCTCGATCAGGTCGGCGACGCCGGCGGCCTTCAGCAGCGCCGCCATGTCGTCGGGGCTGGCGGAGGTGGCGACCACGAGTTGCATCCCCTCCTCCCGCATCCGCTCCAGGAGCTCGCGCGCACCGGGGAAGGGCCGGCACGAGGGGAGGTAGCGCTCGCGGAAGACCTTCCCGCGCCGCTCCTTCATCTCCGTGCCGGCCTCGCTCTCCTCCGCGAGCCCGGTGAGCGCCGGGAGCACGCGGTCGCCGCCCATCCCGATCAGCTCGCGCACCCGGCCGAAGGCGACCGGGTAGCCGAAGTCGTTGCAGACGTCCACCCAGGCATGGGCGTGGGCGTCGTTGGTGTCGATCAGCGTGCCGTCGACGTCCAGGATCACCGCGCGGGGGCGGCTCATCCGGTGGCGCCGTCGAGCGGCTTCAGCCCGGTCAGCGCCGGGCCGTTCAGCACCTCGTCGCCCGTGGCCGAGAAGCGCGAGCCGTGGCAGGGGCAGTCCCAGCTGCTCTCCTCGTGGTTCCACTGCACCACGCACCCCAGGTGGGTGCAGTAGGCGCTGCGCTGGTGCAGCACGCCCTGCTCGTCGCGGTACGCCGCGATCTTGGCCATGCCGCGCTGCAGCACCGCGCCGGTGCCGGGGGCGATCTCGGCGGCGCCGTCGACCTCGCCGCCGGTGGGGAGGAGGTCCTTGAACTGGACCGCCACGTCCAGGTTCTCTTCCAGGAAGTGCTTCGCCGTGTCGAACGAAAGCGTCTTCCGGCCGGGATCGTACAGCTTCTCCCACTCGTTGGGCCGCCCCAGGACCAGGTCGGAGATGAGGATGCCGGCGATGGTGCCGTGCGTCATCCCCTGCCCCGAATCGCCCGTGGCGACGTAGACGCCCTCCTTGTAGCCCGGATCGCGGCCGATGAAGCCCATGTAGTCCACCGGCTCCATCACCTGCCCGGACCAGCGCAGCTCGAAGCTCTGCACCGGGAAGCGCTGGCGCGTCCACTGCTCCAGCCGCGCGTAGCGGTCCTCGGCGTCGTCGTGATGGCCGGTCTTGTGGTCCTCCCCGCCGACGATGAGCCACACGGCGGTGGGGTCGCCGTCCACCGGCTGGGTGCGGACGTAGTGGTAGGGGTCGAGCGTGTCCCAGCAGAGGAGACGCGGGACGGCGGAAGCCGGGACCTTCCCCGCCACCACGAAGGTGCGGTAGGGCGCCTGCTTGGTGTGGATGGCGAAGAGGTCGCTGATCGGCGAGTTGGTGGCGACCACCACCGCGCCGGCGGAGACGGAGAAGCCGTTCCCGCTGACCTTCGGGCTCGCGCCGCCCTCGATGTCGACGACGTGGTTGCCGGTGTGGATGCGTCCGCCCGCGGCCTGCACCGCGCGGGTGAGCCCCTCCAGGTAGCGCAGGGCGTGGAACTGCCCCTGGTTGGGATAGCGGAGCGCCGGCCCGCTCTCCCACCCCTCCACGGGGATGCGGGGGACGATCTCCAGCCCCTGCGCGCCGGCGCGGGTGGCGGCGTCGCGCTCCTTCTCCAGGAAGGAGACGTCGCGGTCGGGGGAGAGGAACCAGTAGCCGTCGACGCGGAAGAAGTCGCAGTCGATGGATTCGGCGGCGACGATGCGCTCGATGGCGTCGATGGCGCCCTGGTGGCTCTCGTACGCCAGGCGGGCGCCATCCTTCCCGTGCACCTTCTCCAGCACCTGGTAGTAGTCGTCCATGGCGCTGGAGAGGTGGGCGGTGGTCTGCCCCGTCTCTCCCCCGCCGACCGCGTTGTCGTCGAGCACGACGACCCGCTGGCCCGCCTTCGCCAGGTGATAGGCGACGCTCATCCCCGCGATCCCCGCGCCGACGATCACCGTGTCGGCCGTCGCGTCGCCGGCGAGCGGCGGAAACTCGTGCTGCGGGCTGGTCGACTCCCAGACGGACAGCGAACGCTCCGAAGACTTCATCCCCACCTCCCCCATCCCACGTACACGATCGATGTGAGGGAAGGCGGTGTTGCAAACTGCGTACGCACGAAAAGAAAGGTTCGTCGCAGATTTAGTTGCAGCAGGCCTCCTGTTCGCTCGCACCGATGCCGTCGACGAGTGGCTGCAGGTGGCGCTCGCGCTGAGTATCGAAATTTTTTTGGGAGAGTCCCCTCGATCCTTCCGCAATCGCGGAAGGCTCGGCTGTCTCAACGCATCGATCAGGGGATGACGAGGCGAGCCCGGTGGCCGTGCACATCCTCCGCATCGATGACTGGATGACGATCATTCGCCGTACCCAGGAAGGCTGGAGAGACGCGCAAAGGACTGGGAGGGCTCGATTCCCCCTGATGACGCAGTTGACGAAGCCTTCAGGCGCAGAAGGCGGGGTGAGCGACGGAAGAGGGTGTCCTGCAAAAAAATTTCGATACTCAGCGCATTCCGAGCCTGCAGCCACTCGTCGACGAGTTCCGGGCGGGCAGGTTGCAGCTAAACCGACGAAGAACCAAAAGAAAACGGAATTATGCACTTGACTAAACTTGGCTCGCCCGTTAACTTTGTGAAACGAAGAAATTGCCTTAACAAAGTTACCTGCGGAGCCGGTCGTGAGCAAGAATGCTTCCCTCGACGTAGCCGCCATCAAGAGCCGCGTGATTGCCGAGCTGCCCCGCGTGTGCTCGGATGAGACGGCGGCTATCGAGTGGTTCGAGGCGAAGCGCTGGCCGGACGGGTGCGCCTGCATCGACTGCGGATCGGTGGACGTGTACCAGATGCGGCAGGCGAAGAGCCCGGCCCGTCAGAAGAACTTCCGTTGGCGCTGCCGCGACTGCAAATACCAGTTCACGGTCAAGACCGGAACCATCTTCGAGGATTCGCCTGTGCCGATGCACAAGTGGATTCACGCGCTGTGGCTGTCGGCGGCGAGCAAGAAGGGCGTTGCCGCGCTGGAGTTGCAGCGCACGATCCAAGTAGCCTACCGCACCGCGCTCTACATGCTCCACCGCATCCGCTTCTGCATGGGTACGGAGCCGCAGGAACTGCTTTCGGGCGTGGTGGAAGTGGATGAGACCTACCTGGGCGGGAAGCCGCGCCGCGTCTCGCGTCAGGAGCGCGAGCGCCTTGCGGCCGAAGGTGAGGAGCTTCCCAAGAGCAAGCGCGGGCGCGGCACGTCCAAGACTCCCATCGTGGTGGCCGTACAGCGCGACGGGAGCATCAAGCGCGAGGCGATTGCCAATATCACCGCCGCCAACTTGAAGCAGTTCCTGCGCGGCGCCGTGGCACTCTCCGCCGAAGTGGTGACGGATGAACTAAACGTCTATCCCAAGGCCACCGAAGGGTACGCGGGCCATCGCACCACGAACCACGCTCAGTATGAGTTTGCGCGCGTGGATGAAGACGGCTTCAACGTCCACAGCAACACCGCCGAATCCTCGCATGCGCTCTTGAAGCGCGGCCTGATCGGTGTCTGGCACCGTATGTCGGTTAAGCGGATGCCGTACTATCTGGCGAACACCGATTTCCTGTGGAACACCCGCCGGATCTCTGACGGCGACCGTGTGTTGGCGCTGGTGCGTTCGGTGGAGGGGAAGCGCCTGACGGTGGAGCGTTACCGCGCCGGGTGAGAATTGCAAAGGGGGCCGCTCGGATGATCCGAGCGGCCCCCCGCGCTCATGCGCCTTTGGTATCGTGCTCGTGGCGGCGCTGCGCCTCTGCCAACGCCGCCGTCAACTCTTCGCCGCTCGCCGGGCTGAAAGGCTGCGTCCACCCGGTTAGCGTTCGCGGTTCGCCCGGAGTGATACGGGTGAACGTCACAAGCGCTTGATTCGGGTGACCCATACTTCCCGTGGCCGACGTAAGATCCTGCTCGGCTTTCCATTCGACGCCGTTAGCGTCTGAGATTGTTTGGACGTGCAAGCCTTGCTTCATCATCCTCTCCCTGTGGTTCACCGCTTCCGTAGCTTCGCCTCGCACTCCGCCAGCCGCTTACGCGCTTCCGCCAGTTCCCGCCGCAGCCTTTCCAGCTCGTTCCCTTCCCCGCCCCCGTACCACTTCTCCAGCTTCGCCCGGTTCCCGCTGTAGGGAGTAGCGCCCCGTAGGAAGCGGGCAATCGCGTTGTGCTCCACCCCTACTTCGCTCGCGACCTGTCGAATGGTGGTCTTCTCGACCGCCACCCGCACCGCCTCGCGTAGCGTTTCGAGCGGCACCCGACGATCACCCGAAGGCATTGCGGCCTCCGGGTGCGATGACTAGGGTACGCCCTGTCGCGTTTTGTAGCGTTTCAGTTTGGGTACACTGGACATTCTAGCGGCCCAACCTTCCACCGCAACAGGAGAGCACTCGCAATGCCGAGATACCGCCCGGAGTGGCAGCAAGACGGGGAACCCCTCGCATCCATGCTCACTCCCGAATGGGAGAACGGGATGTTCCTCATTGGGGCGATGCCGGAGCCGGAGCGCGGATACTACCGCGCCTTCTTCGCGCACCTGGATAGGGGGTGGAACGCGGTGCGCCCGCTGCAATTGGCGGCGGAATCGCTACTCCACAGGCATTCCCCGGACGATGACGTGGCGGATTGGGTGAACACGGAAATCACCGACAATTACCGCTACGTGGCGCACGCCTGTCTCCAAATGATTCCCGCCGTCAACGTGATGTTCGAGCTACGCGACCGCTGTCCGTTCGGACCGGAGCCGCCCGTGGACGAGCTGGAACCGGAAGCACACATGCTCGCGAGGAACGTGCGGCTGCTGGCGATGATGGAGGGAGCGGCGGGGTTCCCGACCGAGTTCCGGGGGATCGTGGCGCCTGCGGCTTCGGAGTTCAACGCATGGGAGCGCGAGCTACCGACCGTCGCCGCCCCAGTCGTGGCGTACGTGGTGAGCCGGATAAAGTGAGCCGGCGCCGGGTGTCGCAGCAGCAGCGCGACAGGGAGTTTCAATGGCAGGTAGCGGAGCAGGAGGCACGGCGGGAATTTGAAGCGGAGCGCGCGGCGTTCGGTGCGTTCATCATGGGAGCCGACGAACACCGCCTCGCGCTGATTGAGCAGTTTGGAGTGACGGCGCTCCGGGGCCAGTTGGCGGAGAACCGGGAAGCCTATCGGAAGGAAACGCGGGAGTGGCAGAGGCGGCACGTGCGGGAAACCCTCGCGCTCGCTCTCAAATGCGCTCAGAAGGGCCCGGCGCCGTCCGGTAGGGTCGTGCTCTACTCTGAGGAACGGCAGGGGTGGGAAGCGAAGCGAGCGCGCTATGAGAAGTGCCTTCCGGGCGAGCGCGTGCGCCCCGCCAACCGACGCCGGAAACAGGCGCTCGCGGAGCTGGCGAAGTTGGGGATACCAGTCGAGTACGTGAATCCCAACGCAGCGGGGGACGGCACCTAGCCGTCCCCCGCTGCATCACTTCTTGCCCCGCCTCGCTCGCGTCTCCCGCTTCGGCACTCCGCCGGGCGGGAGCGGTGTTCGGATCATCCGCGTGGCGGCATCTTCCCACGTTCCAGGGATCTTCAACCGCTCCGGCTCTTTCCCCGGTCTCCGGGGCGTCTCTTCCTTCGGCATGTTTGATGGCTCCCTCGCCTAGATGCCCGTCGATCCTCTGGCGGGGAATCATACAAGCATGGGACCGGGAGGATCAACCCTCCCGTTAGCCACCGCACGGCGTCCGTTTTGCAGGCATAGGCTTGACAGGGCTAAGGTACCGCGCCTATCCTGCTCCGCAGGATAAGGCGCGGTACCTTAGCCGCCAGTGAAAAGCAGGAGGGGCGTTGGCGGAGCAAAGAGCCAGCGTTTCTCCATTCGCATGTCCGGCAAACTCTGCGGGAGAGACGCAACCTGCGAAAGACCGCCGTTCTACCTGGGAAAAGGCCGAAGAAGTGGCTTAGCGAAATTACTCGGTGCCGCCGCATCGAGTTAAGTATCACTGTTTCAGCTGACGCTTTCGATCCTTCGGGGCTGGTGTCGCTGATTAACATTGAAGGCGGCTGGGACCCATATACGGATAACGTGACAGGATCGCTTCGCCTCGGCGGGCCGGGGCGGGACGATTTTAGGATTCTCGGGAGCAGCGCGTATCATCCAACCCGCGAAGACCCCCACTACCACTTCGCGGTTTACGCTCGTGCGGTGGTGGCCCCGGCTGACACGGCGCTTCCGACCGTAACTGCGTTTCTTGAGGCTATCGCGCAAGGAATCCAGGCATCTGACGAGAAAAGCGTCTATGTTGCCGGGCATCATGCTTATCCGGCTACGTGGTGGACGGGTGACCAGTTACCCAAACCGCTGACTGGAGCCAGGCACGCAGGCGCCACGATAACAGGAGTAGAAGTGAGTTTCGGCACAGGTGACGACGCTGAGAAAGTCATAGTATCTGTAACCGATGCGGAGTTTTCGGCTGAAACCGGCTTCCGCTTGGAAGATGTTTCCTCCGATCTGTTTCGCCTGGCAGTGCTCCGTTCGGGGGAAATTGCAGGCCGGCTCTTTCAAGAGCCGCAACTGGATATCGAGGACTAGATGCACACCCGGCGAGCGAATCCGCGGCGAGGGGTTACGCCTCTGCCATCAATGGTCCATCGGCATCGGCCCGAACGTTGTTTCCCTGGCGAGGGGACCGAACCGTCCAAGCCTTGGGCCAGGGCCCGAGAGATTCGTGCCATCGAGCCTGAAGAATTGGAGATCAGTCTCGAAAACAAGATGTGGCTGAAGAGTGGGAGTCCGCCGCCCGACGCCGCGTGGTGGCGCGCGTACTATGACCGCAAAATTGCAGAGGGGCTCGCATCCCTTCGGCGAGATGTATTTGAACGGATCGGACGCCTGGAATCTGCTCTAGCCGATAGCGTCAAGGATCGCGTTCACGCTACAGAGGAAGTAAGCGAAGATATGTTCACTGCGCGACACAACCTAGAACCCATGTGGCGCTTTGCCCAAGAGGCGGCCCGTACGATCTACGGGCCGAAGCTGGTGCGTATCGAAAAGCGCTTGGACACGGATATAGAGACGGGCGACCCGTTCTTGGCGGTGGATATCGACGCGGCGGTTGAGCGTGAGGAATACACGCCGCTCCAGGATCGTTTCCTGGATACGGTGTGGGGACGGTTTGAGCACGTGAGCCCGCGCGCAATCCTCTTCTCGTTCCACAGTGTCTAACCCGACAGCCACCGACAACTTCCTAGTTGTCGCGCGCCACTTAGCACTCCACTCAGCGACGGAAATTCCCGACGCTGAGTGGAGTGCGGCAGAGAACGCGCGGTTTCGCGCGACGATAAGCCGCGCGTATTACGCTGCCTTCCTGCAATTGAAGTATCACCTAAAATCCCAAATCGAAGCATACGGAGGTTGTTTCCCTTACAAGGATCGCGTTCACAACGCTGTGTTGAAAGCAGTGGAGGATGTGCTCGCCCGCCTCAACAGTCCCCACAAGAACACGCTCCCCAAGAAACTCTGGAATCTGCATCGTGACAGGAACGCGGCAGACTACGTCTGGGATGCGAGACGCGCACAAAGGCAGGCCGACGATAGCATTGAGAATGCGAGGGTGGTGATGGAGCAAATTGCCCGTCTCAGTGGCCGTGAAACTGACGAGATCGCCAAAGAGATAGCGGCGTTCTCGCCCGCCAGCGGGCTTTGCCCGGGTTGAGCCATCGCATATCGGTATCACTCCAGTCTCGGAATCGGTTCGGTTTAGTATCGCTTTGGGCTCACTACAGGCTTGGCCCCGGAGCGGATTTTCTCGCTCCGGGGGCTATGTTTAGTCAAGTGCATAATTCCGAAAGAAAACCTCAACAGCTTTCTCTCACAGAGGTCACTGGGGTCACAGAGGGAACAGCGCGGTTCCTCCGTGACCCCTGTGACCTCTGTGAGAAACTGCTGGAATCAGTTGCGGACCACGCTGACCCCGCCGGAGCCGGTGTCGATCACGAGGCGGCCGCCGCCGTCGCCGAAGGTGCCGGAGAAGTGGCTGCGGCTGGCGCGGCGCGCCGTCGCCGGCACGTCCACGTGGATGCCGCCGCTCCCGGTGTCGATCTCGGCGTTGGCGCCGAAGTCCTCGGGGATGCCGAGGGTCACCCCGCCCGAGCCGGTGTCGATCTTCACCTGCTCCGCGTCGCGGCGCAGGCGCAGCACCACGGAGCCGCTCCCGGTGTCGATGTCCACGTTGCGCGCGTCGACCGCCTCCAGCCGCACCCCGCCGGAGCCCACGTCTACGTGCAGCCGCCCCACCGACACGTCGCTCCCGGTCACGCCGCCGCTCCCGGTGTCCACGTTCAGCCCGCTCCCGCGCACGCCGCTCACGCGCACGCCGCCGGAGCCGGTGTCGAGCCGGATGTCGCCCTCGGCCTCGGTGACGGTGATCCCGCCGGAGCCGGTGTCGAGGTCCAGCCGCCCGCGGGTGCCGCTCGCCTCGATGGCCGACGCGTGCCCCTTCACCTGCACGTCGCCATTCACGTTCACCACCTCGATGCGCCCGGCGGCGTGGTGGATGGCGACGGCGCGGCCGGCGGGGACCAGCACCCGCAGGTCGGCCCAGGCACGGGGGCCCCCGCCGCCGTCACGGATGGTGACGCGGCGCCTGCTCATCAACCCCCGGTCCCCGCCGAACGTGCCGTCGGAGTGCACGTCGACCGTGGTACGCGAGCCGCCGCCGAGCTCCGGGTAGACCACGTCGTCGTCGGGGTAGAGGACGGCGAAGGTGCCGACGCCGTTGGGATTGCTGCGGCGCATCTCCAGGCGTGAGCCCTCGCTCCCCCCGCGCGTGACCTCGACGACGACGGACGACCCCGAGCCCGGCTCCACGCGCACGTGTCCCGCGAGGTTGTAGACGGCGGCCCGGTCTCCATCGAGGGTGAACCGCTCCTGCGCCGCGGCGCTCCCCGCGAGCACGACCACGGCCCCGACCGCCGCCAGCGCGGCGAACGCTTTCCTCATCGTCCGATCTCCGTGATTGGAGTGCCAAGTGCCAAGTGCTGAGTGCTAAGTGCCAAGTGCCAAGTGCCAAGTGCCAAGTGCCAAGTGCCAAGTGCCAAGTGCCAAGTGCTGAGTGCTGAGTGCTGAGTGCTGAGTGCTGAGTGCTCGCGCCCTTTCACTCAGCACTCAGCACTCAGCACTTAGCACTTCTGTTAAAGACTCACCCACCAGTTCACCTTCACCAGGAACACGTTCGTCGGGGTGTAGCCGAAGAGCGCGCCGGTGTCGTGCCAGAGGCGGAAGTGGCCGTCGTCCACCGCGCCGTCGCGGGAGTGCGACCAGGCGAAGTACATGGTGGAGCCGAGGCGGTACTCCCAGCGCAGCACCGCGTTCAGGTTGAAGGCGCGGTAGTCGAAGTCCGGGTTGCTCCAGCTGACGCCGTTCGCCGTAAAGCCGCCGTCCGCGTCCTGCGTGGCCGTGAGCGGGGTGAAGCGCTCGTCGAAGCGCTTGGCGCGGGGGTTCGCCACCTCGCGGTAGTCGGTGAAGCCGCCGGCGCTGATGAAGGGCTGCGCGTAGAGCTGCAGCGAGAGGGTGGGGGTGAAGGTCTGGTTGATGCGCGCCGAGAGCCCCACCGTCTGCTGGTCCAGGTCGCCGTACACGTAGTGCCGCACCCCCGACTCGTCCACCGGGCGCGCCACGTACTGCCAGCCGCTGCGGTTGCGCGAGTACCAGGGCGAGAGCGAGATCGTCGCGCTGGGCGTGGGCCGCCACGACAGGTAGAGCGAGCTCCCCCAGTTGAAGGCGCCCGTCTCCCCCTCGCGCCCGAAGTTGAAGCTCAGCTCGCCATTCAGCCGCTTGCGGCTGTCGCTGTAGACGCCCCAGTACCCGCTCGTCCACGGCGTGCCCAGGATGGCCGGGCCGCCGCGCAGCGAGCCGGTGTTGAGCGTGGCCAGGTCGTGCTCCACCCCGCCGTAGAACCCCCAGTAGCTCAGCAGCCGGGCGTTGAAGTTCAGGTTCCCGCCCAGCGAGGTGCTGCGCCCGCCGAAGTCGCGCCCGTCCCAGGCGTTCGAGTTGATCCGCCAGTTGCGGAACCACCCCCTGGGGTTGAAGGAGTGCAGCTGGAGATAGCCCGCGTTGGTGATCTGGTCGGCCTGGCGCAGGTAGCCCACGTCGTTCACCTCGAATCCGGGCGAGCGCGCGATGCCGAGCACGCCGCCCTGCCACTTCCCCTTCACCCGCGCCAGCATGTAGCCGCTCGCCCAGCCGCCGAGCGCGGTGGCCGAGGAGTCGAGCCGCACCCAGTCGGCGTCGGGGCGCTGGTAGTAGCGCGCGGGCGCCGTCTGCAGCGCCAGGATGGCGGTGCTGTCGCCGCGCACGGTGGAGCCCAGCAGGTACCCGTTCGCCAGCCAGGCGTCGTTCCCCCAGCGGTGCGAGAAGTCAAAGCCCCCGGCGAAGGCGTCGGAGGGGAGGTCGGCGATGCCGGTGCCGCCCAGGCGGCGGTGCACGCCGGTGCCCACCAGGCCGAGCTGCGTGCGTCCGCCGTTCAGCTCGCGGCGGAGGCGCAGCACCCCGTAGCCGGTCATCGGCTCCAGCACCTGGCGCACGCGGTCGCCCTCGTCCGAGATCGCCAGCCCGCGCTCCTCGCCGGTGACGGCGCCGAGCGCGCCGATAGACCAGCCGGAGCCCACGCGGCCGGAGAGCTTGGCGGCGCCCAGGATGGTGGTCTGCGTCGGCTGCGAGACGTAGCGCCCGTCCATCGAGTAGTGCGGGGTGCGGCCGATGCGCCGCGAGTAGAAGAGCGCCTCGGTGGCGTTGTCGCCGTCGCCCAGGGCGATGCCGAAGCGGAAGATGTCGGCGCCCTCGGTGAAGAAGGGGCGCTTCTCCCCCACGAAGGTCTCGTACTGGGTGAGGTTCACCTGGCTGGGGTCGGCCTCCACCTGCCCGAAGTCGGGGTTCACGGTGGCGTCGAGCGTCAGGTCCGAGGTCACCCCGTACTTCACGTCCACCCCCGCCGAGCCGCGCCAGGCGCTGGCGTGGTGGAACGGGTCGCCGGCCACGCCCGGGGCACGGGTGAGCCCGCTCACGGTGTAGGGGAGCACCTCCAGCCGCCGGGGCGAAGGGAGGCCCCGCATCCCCCGCAGCTCCCCGAAGCGGCTCACCACGCGGCTTTCGTCGTGCTTGAGCGGGGCCCAGAAGCTCTGCTCGTTGGTCCGCGGCACCGCGCGCGCCACCTCGAACCCCCAGACGCCGTCGCCGTTCGGCGCGAAACGGAGCGCGGAGAGGGGGATGCGGAACTCCGCCGTCCACCCCTGCGCGTCGGTCTTCACCGCCACGTCCCACACCGCGTCCCACCCGGTGTCGTCGTCGGCGCCGTCGGCGATCAGGAAGTCGCGCTTGACCCCGGCGGGGTTCACCATGAAGGCGTAGGCGGTGCGCTGGTCGTGGCGCGAGTCGATGGCCACCAGCAGCCAGTCGGACGACGAGTCCTCGTCGCGGCGGGTGAGCTGCGCCACCATTTTCGCCGGATCGGGATCGTAGGCGCGGACGCCGACGTACACGGCGGTCTCGTCGAAGACCACCCGCGCCACGGTGGGGAAGTGGGCGGGCTTCCCCTCCTCCGGCTCCTTCTGGGTGAAGGAGTGGAGCGAGTCGGCCGCGGCCCAGGCCGGGTCGTCGAGGCGGCCGTCGAGCACGGGGGCGGCGACGGCGGGGGTGAGGCGGTACGCGGCGAGGCCCGGTGCGCCGCCGCCGGACGAAGGCGGCTGCGTGCCGGGCCCCTGGAGTGCCGGCTGCGCCTGCGCGGCGACGGCGGCGGAAAGGATGAGTGCGGCCAGCATCCGGCTGCTCCGGTAGATGAAAAAGCAAGGGGGGATGAGCATCGCTCATCCCCCCTTACGCATCCCCTGCCGGTGAGTTTCACGTCGCCGGAAAAGGTGACGGAATCACCTGCCGGTGAGCTTCACGTCGCCGGAGAAGGTGTGCACGGCCACCCGCGCATCGCCCCCGCCCACCGTGATCTTGGCCTCGCGGCGCGACTCGCGGCTCACCCGCGCGCCGCGGTAGTCGCTGCTGATGTCGCCGCTGAAGGTGCTCGCCTGCACCTCGGCCGAGGCGCCGGGGGCGAGCGCCAGGGTCACGCTCCCGCTGTGGGTGGTGAGCTCCAGGTCGGCGCCGCGCGCCAGGTCGCCGGTGAGGGTGAGGGAGCCGGAGACGGACTGGAACTCCCCGCTGAGCCCGCGCCCGCTCACCCGCACCTCGCCGCTCACGGTGTGGGCCTCGAAGCGGCCGCGCATCGCCGTCACGGTGATGTCGCCGCTCACCGACCCCGCCTCCACCTCGCCGGCCGACGCGGTGACGCTCACGCTGCCGCTCACGGAGTTGGCCTCCACCCGGTCGCGCACGCTCCCGCCCACCCGCACGCCCCCGCTCACCGAGTTGGCCTCCACCCGGTCGGCGTCGGCGGTGACGTCGACCTCGCCGCTGCGGCTCATTGCGGTGATCTCGCGGGCCCGCCCGCCGGCCACGCGGACGCCGCCGCTCACGGTGTGCACCTCGGTGGCGCCGTCGACCCCCTGCACGTCGACGTTCGCGCTCACCACCTGCACCTCGACCGAGTTGCGCGAGGGAACGCGCACCAGCAGGTCGGCGCCCGGACCGCTCCCCCCACGGCCTTCCGCGCTCGCCTTGCCGTCGCGGACGCGGACGCGGACCCGGTCGCGCACCCGCTCGCCGGACATCACCACGCGCACCACCACGCTCCCCTCGTCGTTCTCCACCTCCAGCCGCTCGTCGGGGCTGCCCAGGGTGCCGGTCACCTGCACCTGGTTCCCGCCGCCGCCCACCACCCGGATGCGCCCGTCCACGGCGTGCACCTCCACCGCGCCGGTGGCGGAGGTGGTCCGGCTGGCGTTCACCTGCTGCTGCGCCGCCGCGCCCGTGGCGCCGGCCGCCAGCAGGGCGGCCGCGGCGATCGTCGTCTTGAACCGCATGGGAGTGTTCCTCGTATCCGTCAGGGTGGGTCGTTATCCCTCGGGTCCCTAGAGCTGCACCGCCTGGCGGAGCAGCTGGACCTTGGCGTCGTAGGTCGACGAGAGCATCTGCGTGAGCTCCCGGCTGTTCGGGTCGCTTTCCAGCGCCGCGCGCGACTCGGCGATGGCCGCGTCGATGATCGCGAGGTTGCGCTCCAGCGTGGCCACCGTCTCCGGGGCCAGGGAGGCGCGGCGGGTCGCCAGCACCCGCGCCAGGTCGTCGACCGCCTGCTGGTACTCGCGCTCGGCCGGCCGGAAGGCCGCCAGCGCCGTCACCTGCCCGCCCGCGCCCTGCTCCACCGCGGGCGTGGCGCCCGTCCGGGTTGCCGGGGTGGAGCCGGGGCCCCCGTCCGCCGGCGTCCCGCGGACCGGCGCCTTGACACCGGTGGCGGGGAGGGTGGCGATGGGACCCGTCGCCTGCTGCCGCATCACCGTCCGGGTGACGACGGACGAGCCCACCACCAGGACCACCGCGGCTGCGGCCTGCAGCGCCCACCGCGGGGGCTGCCACTTCTTCCGGCGCGGAGCGAAGGGGATGACCTTCGTCTCCTCCAGGTGCACCGCGGCGCCGGATTCGCGGGGCTCCAGCCGCCCCGCGATCCCCCCCCAGAGGTCGACGGGGGGCGCGATCCCCGCGGGGAGCGCCGCCACCTCCGCCAGGAGGGCGCGGATGGCCTCGGCCTCGGCGCGGCATTCGCCGCACGCCTCCAGGTGCCGCTCCATCAGCCGACGCTCGATGTCGGGAAGCTCTCCCGAGGCGTAGTCGTCGAGCCGTTCGATCGCCTGTTCGTGGGTCATCGGTCCAGTGCCTCCCTGAGGAGCCGGCGCGCCCGGTGGAGCTGCGCCTTGCAGGTGCCCACGGCGATGCCGTGGAGCTCCGCGATCTCCTCGTGCTTGTAGCCTTCCACGTCGTGCAGCACGAATACCGTCTTCGCCCCCGGCGGGAGGGTGGCGATGGCGCGCTCCAGGTCCACCGCGTCGCCGGGGTCGGCGGGCCGGGAGGGGGTCTCGTACGCCTCCAGGTCGTCGGTGCCGAACACCTTGCCGATGCGGATCCCCTCGGAGCGCCGGCTCCCCAGCACCACGTTCACGGCCAGCCGGTGCAGCCAGGTGGAGAAGGCGCTCTTCCCCTCGAAGCCGGCGAGCTTCTCCCAGGCGCGGACGAACACGTCCTGGGTGAGCTCCTGCGCCCGCACCGCGTCGCCGCTCATGCGCAGGCAGAGCGCGTAGATGCGGTCCACGTTCTCCCGGTAGAGCCGTTCGAACGCGTCGACGTCGCCCTGCTGCGCGCGGCGGACCGTCTCCGTCACGGCGGACGGTGCGTCGCGTTCAACCAGCATCGTCGCCATCGGGTCCGGACGGTGAAGGGTGCATCGTTCCCGCGCTGCCACTCTGATGCGCGCCGGAACGGGTTGGTTTAAACGGGTTGTGCATGGGGGACTGCGGGGAGGGGATAAGGAGATGAAGGGCACCAAGATAACGGAAACCGACGAGAGAGGCACCGGGTTGGAGGACCGGGTTGGAAACCCGGGCTACAACAACACGAAGTCCGCCTTCGCGGACTGCACGTCGGCATCCTCGCGCGATGCGCCGTACGGAGCGTCGGACGCTCCGATTGCCCGCGGGCCGCGCGGAAGGCGGCGTGGGGAGTCCGCGAAGGCGGACTTCGTGTCTTTGTAGCCCGGATTTCAATCCGGTCATCCAACCCGGTTGCACGGCGGCTTTCCCCGTGTCACCGCGTCTCTGCGTGAGCCCCTTACTCCGCGGCGAGCGCCACCGCCACCGCCGGCGCCGGCCCTGGCGCGCCGACCACGGCGGCGATCGGGCGGCGCCAGAGGACCTGGCGCACGCGCCAGAGGAGGAGGAGCGCCACCACCGCCAGCGACACCGAGAGCCCGGCCCAGATCCCCTGGTGGCGCAGCGGCGTGTGGAAGCCGAGCCCGTACGCCATGGGGATGCCGACCGCGAAGTAGCCCAGCAGCGTGATCAGCATCGGCACGCGCGTGTCGGCGGCGCCGCGGAGCACGTTGATCCCCGTCACCTGCGCGCCGTCGAAGAGCTGGAAGAGCGCGGCCATGAACAGCAGCCCCGTGCCGTAGCGCACGATCCCGGGGTCGCGCGTGTACAGCTCCAGCAGCGAGCGCGGGAAGAGCAGGAACATCGCCGCGCAGAGCGACATGAACCCCAGCGTCACCAGGTAGCTCGCCACCACCGCCCGGTGCACCGCGCGCCGGCTCCCCGCCCCCACCGCCCGCCCCACCCGGATCGAGCCGCCCAGCGCCGCGCCCACCGCCACCATGAAGGTGGCCGACGCCAGGTTCAGCGTGATCTGGTGCGCGGCGAGCTGCGACGGGCCCATCCACCCCATCATCACCGCCGCGCAGCTGAAGGTGCCGATCTCCGCGCCGAGCTGCGCCCCGATCGGCACGCCGATCCGCGCGATGCGGCGCAGGCGCTCCCCGTGCGGCCGCAGCGAGGCCCCGCGGAAGGGGGAGAGCTCCCGGTGCCGGGCCACGTACACCAGGATCACCCCCAGCATCGCCCAGCGCACGATGCTGGTGGAGAGCCCCGACCCCGCCACCCCCAGCGGGCGCACCACGCCGGGCACCCCGTGGATGAAGGCCTGGTTGCCCAGCACGTTCACCACCACGCCCACGAAGGTGACCGACATGGCCACGCGCGTGCGCCCCAGCGCGTCCACGTAGTACTTCATCACGGCGAAGAGCAGCCCCGGGAGCACCCCGGGCGCCAGCGCGAGCATGAAGCCGCCGGCCAGCCGCGACACCCCCGCGTCCTGCCCGAGCGCGAGGCCGATGCGCTCGCCGAACAGGGAGAGCACGGTGAGGGGGACGGAGAGGAGCAGCGCCAGCCAGAGCCCCTGCACCGCCACGCGGCGGCCCTCGGCGGGGTCGCCGGCGCCCTGGCTCTGGCTGGTGAGCGGCGAGACGGCGCTCAGCACGCCGGAGAGGGCGATCAGCACCGACATGTGCAGCGCGATCCCGAGCCCCGCCGCGGCGAGCGCCCGCGGGCCGAGCGGCGCCACCATGATGGTGTCGGTGGTCATCATGGCGATGGCGGCGAGCTGCCCCACGGCGATGGGGCCGGCCAGCCGCAGCAGCGCGCGGACCTCGTGCGCGAGCAGCAGCGCGCCCCGGCGCCGCCCGGGCACCGGCGCGGCGTTCTCCCCTCTGCGCTTCATCCATCGTGCGTCCATCGTCCGTCCGCCTCCGCGCGGACCGCTCGTCCGCGCCTGTTCCTGAATCGACAGAAGAGAAAAGAAGAGGGCCCCGCGATCCATCGTCCGCGGGGCCCCCGAACCGTTCCGTGCGTCGCGCGTCAGTTGCGCTCCTGCGCGTGCTGCGCGGCCTGCACGGAAAGCAGCTTGGTGTCCCCGGCGGAGATCAGCGCCTCGGCGAAGTCCTGGCGCTCCTCCAGCAGCGTCAGGCGGCTGTCGATGGAGGTGAGCAGCTCGCGGATCCGCATGGTGTCGTGCGGGTCGGAGTTGGCGGCCCGCAGCTTCTGCTGGGTCATCACCTCCAGGAGCGTCCCCAGGCGCTTGCTGATCGGACGGAAGATCAGCACGCCGCCGGCGGTGACGATGCCGGTGACCATCACGGCGAGTGTGACGATGTCACCTGAGTACATGAACGCTCCTGGCAGGGAGTTCCGCCGATCGGAGGAGACGCCTCGACCCTCGAGGCGCCGTGCGGCCGCAGGAGCGGCGGCGGATGCGGCCGCAACGCTCCTTTTGCAAACGTATTCGGAAACGCGGATCGGGGCAATGCCCGCCGAAAACGGTAGGGACTGCGCGGTGGATTCCCCGCGCGCTCGCCGGCGGTGGCGCCGGAAGAGCGCGAGCCCCGTACGCCGCGGGGGATGCGGCGCATCGAGTAAACAGACGGTCCGGAGGTTCGTTTTTCTCGCGCGACACCCTGTCGACCAGGTTTGTAGACCGGGTTGGAAACCCGGGCTACAACAACACGAAGTCCGCCTTCGCGGACTGCGGCCCCGTCTTCAGCGTGGATCGCGGCCATCGGGCGTCCGACGCCGGGACACGGCGAATCCGAGTTTACGCGCGAGAGGCCGCGAGCGGTGCGCGGGCCGGCCGCGGCGCCGGGCCGAGCCGGCGGCGCGCACCACGGATCTCCGGGACCTCGACCACGCGGACGCCCGCCGGCGGGTTCTCCACCGCCTGGACGAGCGCGGCCACCATGTCGTCCAGCGTCACCAGCCCGAGCCGGCGGGCCTGCTCGCGGGTGGCGGGGATGCGCTCCAGCAGCGCGTACAGGGGGAGCAGCAGCCAGGGCCAGCGATGCCCCGGCCCCAGCACGTACCAGGGGCGGATGAAGGTCGCGGCCCTCCCCGTCTCGCGCACCATGGCCTCGCCCGCGATGCGCACCTCCTGGTACACGCGCATGACGGAGGCGGGATGGGCGATGCTCACGTAGACGAAGTGCGCCGCGCCGCCCTCCTTGGCCGCGGCGGCGGACTCGCGCGCGGAGACCAGGTCGACCGCGCGGAACTCCGCCGCCTTGCGCGGGCTGGGGTGCGGCGTGCCGACCAGCTGCACGAAGGTGTCGCCCGGGCGCACGGCGGAGGCGAAGGTGGCGCCGTCCAGCGCGTCGCCGGCGACGGGCTCGGCGCCGCGCGGGAGCTTCCCCTCCGAGCCGGGGCGGACGAGCGCGCGCACCGCGTGGCCGCGCGCCAGCAGTTCCGCCACGAGCCGGCTGCCCACGTAGCCAGTGCCGCCGGTGACGAATACCTGTCGAGTCATGGGAGAACGATGTGGAGGGAACCCGCGGGGAGACCTGCCCGCCCGGGGAGCGTGTCCTCCGGGCGGGTCCTGCCGGTTGATACGATGCGCGCGTCAGGCCGGATTTGCCAGCACCTCGAGCCGCGCCGCCTGGCCTCTCTGTGACTCTGCGTCTCTGCGTGAGACGCTTTTGCGATCAGTAGCCGCGCAGGCGCAGCTTCAGGCGCTTGACCGGCGCCGGGCGGCTGGCTTCCGCCTCCAGCGCGCGGCGGCGGGCGGCCAGCGCGGCCCTGCGGCGCCTGGCCTTCGCGGCGCGGCGGCGGCCGCGGCGGTTCCGGGCGACGGCGTCCACCGCGGGCGCATCTCCCGACCCCGCCGCGTTCGGGGGATCGTTGTCATCGGCGTCGCCGCCGTCCGCGCGGGGCGGGCGGAGGAGCGACAGCGCCACGGAGCCGCCGATCAGCAGGGCGATCACCGCCAGCGACACCAGCACCGGGAGCTTCACCACCCCGGTCAGCAGCATCTTCGCGCCGACGAACACCAGCACCAGCGCCAGCCCCACCTTCAGGTACACGAAGCGGTGCACCACCCCGGCGAGGAGGAAGTACATCGAGCGCAGCCCCAGGATGGCCAGCACGTTCGAGGTGTAGACCACGAACGGGTCCTTGGTGACCGCGAACACCGCGGGGATCGAGTCCACCGCGAAGACGAGGTCGGTGACCTCCACCATCACCAGCGCCAGCAGGAGCGGCGTGGCCAGGCGCCGTCCGTTCTGGATGGTGAAGAAGCGCTGCCCGTCGAAGTCCGGCGAGACGGGGAGGAGCTTCCTCGCCAGCCGCAGCACCGGGTTGCGGGCGGGGTCGAGCGCCTCCTCCTTGCGCAGCGCCAGCTTGATCCCGGTCACCAGCAGCACCGCGCCGAAGACGTAGATCGTCCAGTGCCACCGCTCCAGCGCGTACGACCCGGCGGCGATGAAGGCGCCGCGCATGGCCAGCGCGCCCAGGATCCCCCAGAACAGCACCCGGTGCTGGTAGCGCGCGGGCACGGCGAAGTAGGAGAAGATCAGCGCGATCACGAACACGTTGTCGACCGCCAGCGACTTCTCCACCAGGTAGCCGGTGAGGAACTCCAGCGCCGGCTGCCGTCCCGCGAAGAGCCAGATCCCCGCGTTGAACAGGAGCGACACCGCCACCCACACGGCGCTCCAGGCAGCCGCCTCGCGCAGGCGGACCTCGTGGGCGCGGCGGTGGAAGACCCCCAGGTCCAGGGCCAGCATCAGCAGCACGAAGCCGTTGAACGCCACCCAGAACCAGATGCTGTGCGCCAAGCTCCCCTCCTCGTCTCGGGGCCGCGGGGCGCGCAAAAAGGCGAGACCCTACGGCACGGTTCACGTGTCGTAGTGGTCTCGCCGAGGCTCGGGACCTCCCGCGCGTCCGGGGGCGCCTCCCGGCACCCCGTCCTGACGACCGCGCGATACCGGCCTCGCGGCCGGCGGGCTACTCCCCACTGCTTGTTGTGTGCTCCGACGATTGCGAAAACCGCGCCGCGGGTCAACCGCAGGGGTGTCCGCAACCCCTCTGCTCATCACGATTTAATGGAATGGGAGCCCGCGGGAATGGCGACGATCGGCTGGACCGCGCCGGTTGCCGAATCCGGCGGCGTGCGGTAGCCTTGGCTGTCCTGGTGCCCATCCACCCCTTCCCGCCGAGGAGCCATGAAGAAGCTGAGACTGGACCCCGATGCGCTGACCGTCACCTCGTTCGATGTGGCGCAGGCGCCGGCCGGCGGCGCCGGCACCGTCCAGGCGCGGGAGCTCGCGCCCACACGGTTCAACACCTGCGCGACCTGCCCGACGAACTGTCTGCCCTACTGCTGATCGCAACGGGCAGTGGCAGCCACGCAGCGGACCGGGGGATGGCTTCCGGTCCGCTTCTCGATTGCATGATCGGCGAGGTTTCCCGTCGTTGCAGACGAGTGGCTTCAGCCGTCCGGGCCGGATCCAGACCGAACGCGCCTGGGCCGGATGTACATACCTTTCCCGCATCAATTCTCTTGATCGATCGTACTCGCTCAGCAATACTTGGTGGCCGGTGGTCATCGTCCGACAGACGATCCCTGCATCGACCCGGGCTGCGCGCGCCGGCGCGCAGCACCGATCCGCCACCACACGCACAACCTGGAGGTGAGCACATGGCCAAGCATACGCTGGACGTCGCCGCCCTCGCCGTCACCACCTTCGAGCCCGCGTCCGCCGCACGCGCGGCTGCCCTGGGCGCCGACACGACCGATGAAATCTGCTACTGCTTCTCGCTGCTGGCCGAAGACTGCTTCGGCCCGTCGGCGGGGTGCAGCAGCGACAGCTTCGGCGACGCCTGAGCGCGCTCGAGGCCCGACGGAGCGCCGGCCCGGATCCACTCCGGGCCGGCGCTTCGACGGTTCATCCAGGCAACCCTGTTTGCAGCGCGCAGCCGATGGAACGGTGCGGCCGTCAGCGCGAAGCGTGACCGGGCAGCGCCTGGACGACCGTGGCGCCGGCGGGTTGCGACGCGACCTGCTGCACACCGAGCTTGCGGCACCCACCCATGCATGCCAGCACGGCGGCGCAGGCGGCCGCCTTGACGAAACGTGAGCTCATCGTTCACCTCCAATTGGTAAGAAGTCGACGGACCGCTCCATGAACGGTGGGGATGCGGGTATCGAAGACTCGCTCGCGCGTGTGGCGAACGTCAGCCCGCGCCGGACGGGAAAGGCAACCGGCATGCCGCCTGGCCGCACCCATCCATCTGATTGCACAGCAGCAAGTTACCCCTGGCCCCGCCATCCGGGGCACTTTTTGTTGGGTCGTTCGTGCGACGCTCTAGAGGCACGCCTGCCGCACCCGGGGCGGAGGCGATGATGGAGGGAGGCAACGTGGTGCGGCTGTTCGTCGGGATTCCGGTGAGCGACGGGTTGCGCGCGGCGCTGGAGGCGCACCTCGCCGCGACCGTGGGCGAACGGCTCCCCGGACGCGCGGTGCCACCGGCCAACTGGCACCTGACGCTGCGCTTCCTCGGCGCGACCGACCCGGAGCGCCACCGCCGCGTGGTCGACGAGCTGGCCCGCATCGATCCCCCGCCGCCCTTCGACCTCTCCTTCACCGGCCTCGGCGCGTTCCCCCGCGCCGGCCGGGCAAAGGTGCTGTGGATTGGCGTCGGCGAGAGCGTCGACCCGCTGCGCGCGCTCGCGGCCTCCGTGGAGGCGGCCGCCGTCCGCGCGGGCTTCGCGCCCGAGCCGAAGCCCTTCTCTCCGCACCTCACCCTCAGCCGCATCAATCCTCCCGCCGACCTCCGCCCCCTGGTCGACGGCGCGACGCCCTTCGGCGGGCGGACGCGCGTGGACGCATTCGTCCTCTTCCGCAGCCACCTGGGCGGCGCATCCCCGCGCTACGAGGCGATCCACCGGTTTCCCCTCCCCTGATCCGTTCTCTCCGTTCCTCCGCGCCTCTGCGTCCAACCAACGTGCGCCCGCGGTGGCACGCATCTCTCTCATCCGCGCCGGAACCATCAACCGGAGGACGAGGGATGCAGCTCGAGGGACGGGTGGCGCTGATCACGGGCGCCGGCGAGGGAATCGGCCGCGCGGCGGCGAAGCTGCTGGCGAAGGAGGGCGCCCGCATCGGCGCACTCGGCCGCACGCGCGAAGACCTGGAGACGGTGGTCCGCGAGATCGAGACCGACGGCGGCGAGGCGACGGTGCTCTGCGCCGACATCAGCAAGCCCGGGGAGATGCAGGGCGCCGTGCAGAAGCTGGCCGACGCCTACGGCCGCATCGACGTGGTGTTCGCCAACGCGGGGGTCAACGGCGTCTGGGCGCCGATCGAGGAGCTGAAGCCGGAGGAGTGGGAGCAGACCCTCGCCATCAACCTCACCGGCACCTTCCTCACCATCAAGTTCGCGGTGCCGCACCTGAAGCAGCAGGGCGGCTCGGTGATCATCACCGCCTCGGTCAACGGCACCCGCATCTTCAGCAACACCGGCGCGACCGCCTACTCCACCACCAAGGCCGGGCAGGTGGCGATGGGGAAGATGCTGGCGCTGGAGCTGGCGCCCTCGAAGGTGCGGGTGAACGTGATCTGCCCCGGCGCCATCGAGACCGAGATCGACGAGAACACCGAGAAGCGCCACCTGGAGAAGGTGAAGATGCCGGTGGAGTTCCCCGAGACCCACCAGCCCCTCACGCACGGCCCCGGAACGGCCGAGCAGGTGGCACGTCTGGTGCTGTTCCTGGCCTCCGACGCGTCGGACCACATCACCGGCACGGAGCTGTGGATCGACGGCGGCGAGTCGCTGCTCAAGGGGTGACGATGCCAGGAGGCACGCGATGACGGACCCCGGGCCCGCGCCGCCGGAGAGGGGCGCGGGCGAGCACGGCGACCTCCCCGCCACCCCCGGCGCGGCCGCGCGCGAATCGGCGCACGACGACGAGGGGGTGGACGAGGCCTCGGACGAGTCGTTCCCGGCGAGCGACCCGCCCGCGAGCACGCACACCCACGCCGGCCCGCCCGACCCGCAACGCTGAACCCACGGACGCCGTGAAGATCACGCTGCTCTCCGACGACCGCATCCGGATGGACGGCGGCGCGGGCCCCATGACCATCGAGGCCGAGTCCGCCGAGACGTCGTACTCGCCCTTCCACATGCTGGCGAGCTCGCTGGCCACCTGCACCCTCTCGGTGCTGCACGCCTGGGCGACCAATGCGAAGCTCCCGGCCGACGACCTGGCGGTGGAGGTGGGGTGGAGCTTCGTGGAGGAGCCGCACCGGGTGGGGTCGATGAGCCTGGACATCGACTGGCCCAGCCTCCCCGAGAACCGCCGCGCCGCCGCGCAGCGGGTCGCCGACCTCTGCACGGTGAAGGTCACGCTCAAGCACCCGCCCGAGGTGGTGACGAACGTGAACGCGGGGGCGGCGGCCGCATGACCATCCCCGTGGTCCGCTTCGTCTTCGGCGGAGAGGAGGCGCACGCCGCCGGGAGCGGCCGCCCGTGGACGGTGGTGTACGACGGGCAGTGCAAGGTCTGCGGCCGCCTGGTGAGGCTCCTGGACAAATGGGACTCGCACGACGAGATCGAGACCATCCCCTTCCAGAACACCACCGTCCTCGACCGCTTCCCCTGGATCCCCGGCGAGGCCTACGCCCAGGCGATGCAGCTGGTCGGCCCCGGGGGGCAGACGTGGCAGGGCGGCTACGCCATCGAGCAGCTGCTGAAGATCCTGCCCTTCGGCGGGTTGCTGGGGTGGGCGTTCAAGCTCCCCTTCTTCGGCGCGCTGTTCAACCGCTTCTACCGCTGGTTCGCGCGCAACCGCTACAAGCTCGGCTGCGGCGAGCACTGCGCCATGCGCCCCGCCAACCTCGACTTCGGGGACCAGGAGGCGGCCTGACGCGGCCCGCCCGCGCGGCGGGGATCATCGCCGGCGCGGCCCTTCTCTCCGCGTGCGGCCGGCCGGCGGACGCACGCCGGACTGCGCGGACCCCGGGCCGCGCCGCCCCGCTCCGCGTGGAGGTGCGGCTGCGCGAGTGGGCCATCGACCTCCCCGACACCCTCCCCGCGGGCCCCGTCACCTTCGTCGTGCGCGACGCGGGGCACGACGACCACGCGTTCCGCATCCACGGCAACGGTGTGGACGCGGCGACGCGCGTGCTGGAGCCCGCGCTCGCCGCCACGCTCACGGTGACGCTCTCCCCCGGCCGCTACAGGGTGGAGTGCCCGGTAGACGAGCCGGAGGAGAACGAGAACCACGCAAAGATGGGGATGCGCCGCACCCTCGTCGTCCGGCAGAACTGAATCTCACACAGAGACGCAGAGGCACAGAGCAAGCCGCGGCTTCTCTCTGCGCCTCTGCGTCTCTGTGTGAGCTAATTAGAGCGGTTTGCGTTCGGGTTCGGAGTCCACTGCGCATCCGCGGCCGCGGCGCCCTCTCCCTGGCGCTCCGCGCCTGTCCCTCTCCCGTACCGGGCGAGGGGGCGGCCTCCACAGCCGTGTAGCCTGCGGAAGCAGCGCGACGTCAGGCGTCACGATGCCGGTGGGATCGGCGCAGAAGCCGGGGCCCTCTACCTCTCCCGGCACGGGCCCCGGCACGGGAGAGGTGGCGAGCCCCAGCGAGCCGGAGAGGGCGCCGCAGCCGCGGACACGCGATGGACTCTGGAATGTCGAGAAAACCGCTCTAATCCGTTGCGGTGCTATCGGGGGCCTGGAGGTACATGTACAGGCCGCGCAGCTCGTCGTCGGGGAGCTTGCCGATGGCGCTCCAGGGCATGTAGCGGTCGACGAGGCGCCGGCCCTCGGGCGTCACCCCGGTGCGCAGCGTCTGGATGAACTGCGCCTCGCTCCACTTCCCCACCCGCCCGGTGCGCGAGACGTCCGGCGACGGGGGCGCACCCGGCTCGCCGCCCACGGGCTGGCCCTTGAGATCCTTTCCATGGCAGAAGCTGCAGCCGTTGGCGACGAACTTCCCGTATTCCACCGTCGCGCCGGGCGGCGGCGCCACGACGGCCTGGTGCGTGTGGTCGATCTTCTCGGCCGGGACCAGCGACGCGCCGAACATGTGCAGCACGCGGAAGAGGGGGTAGATCGTCCGGCGGGGAAGGGTGTTGTCCACCGGCGGCACGCTCTTCACGTAGGCGATCAGCTGCCCTACGTCCTCGTCCCGGTACTGGTTGAAGTCGCCCGACGGCATGATGAAGAGCGGGTCGCCGTTGCGGCGCACGCCGTGACGGATGGCGCGCTCCCAGTCGGCGTCGGAATACGCCGCGCCCACGCCGCCCCTGCCGCGGGTGAGGTTCGGCGCCGCCAGCCGCGCGACGGGGAACTGGTCGATCATCACCTGGCCGCCGAGGTTCGCGGCGTGGCACCCGGTGCAGCCGCTCAGCGTCGCGAGCGCGTACCCGCGCGCCAGCGACGCCGAGTCGGTGGGGACGGTGATCCTGGCCGGAGCGATGGCGTAGCGCTTCCTCAGCTTCATCCCGCTCACCACGTAGCCGGCGACGACCACCAGCAGGATGAGCGCGACGAGCCCGAGCAGCACGTTCCCAATGATCCGCAGTACCTTCCGCATGATTGCCTCGGTAGGGAGGGGGGGTGGGATGAACCGCAGTCCGGTTGTCCGAAGAGGTCGACCGGTGGGGAGGCGAGCTGTGGGACGGCGGGGAGGGTGGAGCGGAACAGACGCCGCTGGCCGCGACGGACACAGGATAAGGACGGCTTCAGCCGATGGAAACCTTTTCGTGGATCGAGCTTCGCCGACGGCCCGTCCGATCGTTTCTATAGGCTGTGAGCACTCGGCGGCATAACTTCGAGAGCGTGGAGGGCACCACGCCTCTCATCCGCAGCAGCTAGGACTTCCACCACGCCGGAGGTCGCCTGATGGACACCCGCCGCACCACCGCCGCCCTGCTCGCCTGCGCCGCCCTCGCCGCGGCACCCGCCCGATCGCTCGCCCAGGCCGCGCCGCCGCCCCACGTCATCCACGTCCAGCTCACCGAGTACCACATCGAGGTGCCTGACTCGGTGAAGCAGGGCGAGTCGGTGCTGGTGGTGACGAACATGGGGACCGTGCCGCACTCGCTGCGCGTGCGCGGCCACCGCGGGCTGGTCTCCACGCGCGTGATCGAGCCCAGCCAGACGGTGAACGTGGCGATGCGCCTGGTCGTCGGCGAGTACGTGTTCTACTGCGGCGAGAAGGATGGCGAGCGGGAGCACCGCAAGCAGGGGATGGAGCACCGCGTGCGGGTAGTCTGGTAAAAAGCATCCGGTCAGGGGATGGTGAAGGTCAGCGGCACCTCGATCCACACGGCGACGGGCTCGCCCTCCAGCGTCGCGGGCGTGAACCGCATCCGTGAGCCCGCGCTGACGGCCTGGGCGTTCAGCTCCGCCTCGGAGCTCGGCGCCGGCACGAACACCCGGGACGGGATGCCGGCATCGTCGACCCTCATCCGGACCACCACCACCCGGGCCCCGGAAGGCGGCCGCGGCTTCGCGCGCGCATAGGCGCGCGTGAACCGCGTCAGGCCGCGGGTGATCTCGCGCGAGTTGCTGAGCCGCGGCGGCTCGGACCTCACCGCGCGCAGCGTGGGCGGATCGCCGGGGATCGCCACCACGTCCAGCACCGCCCCGGAGTCCGAGGGTGCGAGGCGCCGGGCGCCCGCCACCAGTGCCTCCATCACCGCCTGAGCCGCGGCCGGCGGCAGCGCGTCGCGCCGGGCCGCCTTCACCGAGTCGACCGCCCCCGTCCGCGGGGAGAACCAGGTGACGAAGATCCACGCCGCGTCGCGGGCGGACGGCCGGGCGAGGCCGCGCAGCCGCTCCGCCGTCGCCGCGCTGTCGAGCGCCTCGCCGATGGACACGGTGCGATGCGGCACCCGAGGAGCATCGTCCACCTGCGCGCTCGCGCCGTCCACCACCAGGACGAGCGCGAGAGCGGCGAGCACGGCCGCAGCGAAAACGCGAGTCTTTTCTGGCATGGGCTGCGAGTGCAAGCGGAAAGATTGGTTCATGAGCGCGAGCTGGCTCGTTAGCCCAACCTAAACTTTGGGTCAGCGATCACCAACCCCGCCCCGGAAACCCAATTGACGCAAAGATGATGCAAAGTTTATATTTCGGTAATTGTTCGGAGCACGGAAACGCAGCAGCAGGGACGCAGTCGTGGAGATCGCCGCCAAGCTCGCCATCCTCGCCGACGCGGCGAAGTACGACGCATCGTGCGCCAGCAGCGGCGCGAAGGGGCGCCGGGCGGGGCCGGGCGGCATCGGCTCCACGGAGGGGACGGGGATCTGCCACAGCTACACGCCCGACGGGCGCTGCGTGTCGCTGCTCAAGATCCTGCTCACCAACGTCTGCGTGTACGACTGCGCGTACTGCATCAACCGCCGCTCCAGCGACGTGCGGCGCGCGCGCTTCAGCGTGGACGAGGTGGTGTCGCTCACCCTCGACTTCTACCGCCGCAACTACATCGAGGGGCTCTTCCTGAGCTCCGGCATCATCCGCGATCCCGACTACACCATGGAGCAGCTCGCGGCCGTCGCCCGCACCCTGCGGCGCGACCACGGCTTCGCGGGCTACATCCACCTGAAGGCGATCCCCGACGCCTCGCCCGAGCTGCTCGACGAGGCGGGGCGCTGGGCCGACCGGCTGAGCCTGAACGTGGAGCTCCCCACGCAGGAGAACCTCGACCGGCTGGCGCCCGAGAAGACGCTGGTGCAGATCACCGGCGCCATGGGCCGCATGCGCGACCGCATCGACGAGGCGAAGGAGGATGCCGCCGCCGGCCGCGGCCGCGCGCTCCCCGTCTTCGCCCCCGCCGGCCAGAGCACGCAGATGATCGTGGGCGCCACCGACGCGCCCGACGCCACCCTCCTCTCCACCGCGTCGGAGCTGTACGCGGGGCCGGAGCTGCGGCGCGTGTACTACTCCGCCTTCTCGCCAATCCCGCACTCGGCCGACGCGCTCCCCGCCCGCCCCGCGCCGCTGGTGCGGGAGCACCGGCTCTACCAGGCGGACTGGCTGATGCGCTTCTACGGCTTTGCGGCCGGGGAGCTGACCACCCCCGAGCGGCCGAACCTGGACCTCTCGCTCGATCCCAAGCTCTCCTGGGCGCTCCGCAACCGCGACCGCTTCCCGGTCGACGTGAACCGCGCGTCGAAGGAGGAGCTGCTGCGCGTTCCGGGGCTCGGCACGCGCAACGTCAAGCGCATCCTGGCGGCCCGCCGCTGGCACCGCATCCGCAGCGACGACCTGGCGCGCCTGAAGGTGCCGCTCCGGCGCGCCCTCCCCTTCCTCGTCACCGCCGACCACACGCCCACGCTCCTCGACGCCGCCAACCTGCGCGAGCGTGCCGCCCCGTCACGCGCCCAGACCGACCTGTTCGACCTCACCGCGGCCGCGCACGGCGAGTTCTGACGCCATGCACCGCATAGTCTTCGACCCCACCTTCGAGGGATGGCGAAACGCCGCCCGCCCCCTGCTGGAAGGCGGAGCCTCGCCCGACTCGCTGCTGTGGGAGTCGGTGGATGACGACCAGGCCGCGTTCGACGGGCTGCTCCTCTCCCTTCCCTCCGCGGCTCTGCGTGAGACCGGCCGTGAGCCTCTCCCCCGCGACGCAGCGTCGGGACGCGTCCGCGTGCCCCGGCGCTTCTTCGAGCTGGCGGAGGCGGCCGCCTGCCACGCCGGCGGCGAGCGCTGGGCGCTCCTCTACCGCCTCCTCTGGCGGCTGACGCACGGCGAGCCGCACCTGCTGGAGGTCGCCGTCGACCCGGACGTGCACCGGCTGCTGCGGATGGAGAAGGCGGTGCGGCGGGAGATCCACAAGATGCACGCCTTCGTGCGCTTCCGCGCCGTGGCGGCGGACGACGGGGAGACGCACTACGTGGCCTGGTTCGAGCCGGAGCACCCGGTGGTGGAGCGCGCCTCGACCTTCTTCGCCGAGCGCTTCGCCTCGATGCGCTGGTCGATCCTGACGCCGCGCCGCTGCGTCCACTGGGACGGCGAGTCGCTCGCCTTCACCCCCGGCCTCCCCCGCTCCGCCGCCCCCGACGGCGACGTGCTGGAGGCGCTCTGGCGCACCTACTACGCGAGCACCTTCAACCCCGCCCGCGTGCGCACGAACGCGATGCGCGCCGAGATGCCCGTCCGCTACTGGCGCAACCTCCCCGAGGCCGCGCAGATCGGCGAGCTGGTGCGCGACGCCCCCACGCGGGTCAAGCGGATGGTGGAGAAGCAGGGTCTGCCGCCGGAGCTCGCGCGCCCGCCGCGGCGTTCAGAGTAATACCAAGTCCGCCTGAACACTTTGTGTTTACGCACCCACCCCAACGACGCCATCCGTCGCCGGTGAAGCAAACCACAGGAAAGCGTGGGTGTCCAGGAGGATGGTCATCGCGACTACACGTAGTCGCGGAAATCGTCCAGCGGCGTGTCGAAGTCGTCCGGCACGGCAAGCTGGCCGCGGGCGCTGCCGAACCGGCGCCGCGCCTTGTTACGGACCAGCGGAACGATCTTGGCTACGGCCTCGCCCCCGCGGGTGAGAACCACCTCCTCGCCGGAGCGGGCAGCCTCATCCACCAGCTCCGTGAGCTGGGTTCCCGCGTGGTCCAGGTCCACTGTGTGTACGGCCATCTTGCTCCTCGCGGTTGAGGTGCATCCTTCTGTCGAAAGCTAATCGCTTCGAATCCTGCAACCAAGCCGGTCGAGGGTGCCTGCGGTGGCCGTTTTCTCACGCAGATGCGTTCGACTGACGAGAGCCGTATCCACCGGCCGTCGGGCCAGTTGACGCGCCAGTATGCCGCGGTTCGATTGCTTCAGTCCATCGCAAAACCCCGGCAAGAGACCACGCGTTGACCGAGCCCGCCCGCCCCGCGCACCACGGCCCCGACGGCAAGTTCCGCATCCCGTGGCCGCTGGAGATCGCCGACCAGCGCGGCGGCGGAGGCATGCTGCGCTGGCAGTGGGAGCGGATGCGCCAGAAGCGCGCACCAAACCCCACGCCGGAGCAGGTCCCCGTCGTCCGCCACGCGGCCGCCACGCCGCGGGCGGCGCCGGGCGAGATCCGCGTGACCTGGGTGGGGCACGCGACCTTCCTGCTGCAGGCGGGCGGGCTGAACGTGCTCACCGATCCGCACTGGAGCCGCCGCGCATCGCCCACGCAGCGCATCGGGCCGGCACGCTTCCAGGAGCCGGGGATCCCGTTCAGCGAGCTGCCGCCGATCGACGCGGTGCTCCTCTCGCACGACCACTTCGATCACCTGGACCACGGCACCGTCGAGCGCCTCCGCGACCGCTTCGGGGCGGGGGTGCGGTGGATCACGCCGCTCGGCTACCGCGGCTGGTTCGGCGACCTCGGCATCGCCATCACCGAGCTGGACTGGTGGGACGAGGCGGAGGTGGAGGGACCCGAGGGCACCGCGCGCGTGGTCTGCGCGCCGGCGCAGCACTGGACGCGGCGCACCCTGCGCTCCACGAACGCACGGCTGTGGGCCTCGTACGCGCTCCTGCTCCCCGGCGGCGGGCGAGTGTACTTCGGCGGCGACAGCGGCTACTTCCGCGGCTACCGCGAGATCGGCGAGCGGCTGGGCCCCTTCGACCTTTCGCTCCTTCCCGTCGGCGCGTACGACCCGCGCTGGTTCATGGCTCCCGCGCACATGAACCCCGAAGAGGCCGTCCGCGCCTGGCGCGACCTGGGCGCGCGCGGCGCCTTCGTCCCCATGCACTGGGGCACCTTCCGGCTGACCGACGAGGACCCGCTGGAGCCTCCCGTCCGCCTCCACGCCGCCTGGGAGGCCGAGGGTCTCGCGGCGGGCGACCTCCACGTCCTGCGGCACGGGGAGACGCTGGTGCTGCGGGAGTGACTGGTCCCGGTGCCGAGGATCGTTCTGGTTCCCGGCTTCAGCTGAAGAACTCACACGGAGTCAACGGAGTTAACGGAGAACGACTCCGCTGACTCCGTTGACTCCGTGTGAGCCCTTCAGTTTAGACGACGTGCTCCTGATCGAAGCTCCGCAACGTGGTATGAAACGACGTTTCGGTAGATGGGATCCGCTCCACGCAAACAGGTGCGGGCGCGCGACTTGCCCGGCGAATCGCGGGCAAGCCCGAACCCGATCCCGGATCTCCGAATGACCCGACGCACCGCCATCCCCCGCGCCGCGCGTGCGGCCTCGTTCGCCCTCGCGACGGCGCTCGCCTCCGCCTGCGGGCCTTCCGCCGGCGGTCCCGGCGCGGCTCCCGGTCCCGCGCCGCGCCCCGGCCCGGCTCCTTCGCCCGCTCCCGCGCGAGGGCCCAACGCGGCGGGCGCGTTCCCCGGCTTCGACACCGGCCTCTATCCCGGCGACGACGCCCTGCGCGCGTGGCGGCAGTCCTCGCCGTACGTGTGGATCGGCTACTACCTCCCCGCGCCCTGCCGCCGCGACCTCTCGTGGTCCGGCAAGCGCGACCGGCTGATCGCGATGGGCTGGGGCACGACCGTGATCTACCTCGGTCAGCAGGACTGGGCCGCCGCACCCGGCCGCGCCCCCGCGGCGCCGGACACCGCCGCCCGCACCGACTCGGCGAGCACGCAGACTCCGCCCGCGGCGCCGTCCGCCCCGCCGGCCTGCTCGGCGTCCAACCTCTCCGCCGAGCGCGGAGCCACCGAGGCGGCCGACGCGGCCACGAAGGCGGCGGCGGAAGGCTTCCCCGCCGGCACGGCGATCTACCTGGACGTGGAGCGGGTGACGGCCGTGTCGCCCGCGCTGCAGGCGTACGTGCGCGCCTGGGTGGCGGGCGTGCTGGCGGACGGCCGCTTCGTCCCGGGGATCTACTGCCACCGCCTCAACGCCGACGCCCTCCGCACGGCCGCCGTCGCGGCTTACACGGACCGCGGCCGTGCGGGGGAGCCGCCGTTCTGGATCGCGTCGTCGGGCGGGTTCTCGCTCGAGCAGGCGCCGCGCGGCGTGGGGCTGGACTACGCCAGGGTGTGGCAGGGCCGGCTGGACGTCGCCGAAAGCTGGGGCGGAGTCACGCTCACCATCGACGCCAACGTCGCCGAAAGCCGCTCCCCCTCGGCCCCCTGAACGACGCCAGGTCGCCCGCTCCCGAGGGGCCGGGGAGCGTCCTGCCCGGAGGGAGAAGGACCGGGGCGACGGCATCCGGCGCTCCGGTCCCTCCGGCTCCCGCGGGTGAAACAGTTCGGTAACAGATCGGCGGATGAATGGCTCCCGAATCGTCTCCGAAGGGCTTGCGGCCCAGAGGGTTGGGGTTGATAATTGTCCCCCTGTCCACCCGCGACCCGCCGCACCCGTTCGGCCAATCGGCACCACCGCCGGTTTACGAAAGCCTACCCTTTCACCCGCGCCGCGACCCGCGCACATCGCGCCTCCCGGCGGACCCTTCAGACGGCAAATGGCGAAGCACTTTCCCGTGACGGACCAGGAGCTCTTCGAGATCGAGGCGCTGGCCTGCGACGCGACCCCCGGCCCGTGGGAGGCGCAGACGGTCCTCGACTTCCAGACCGGCGAGAGCACCCGCGTGGTCGCGCACGCGCCGGACGGCGACGACGACTACGTGTACGTGGTGGAGCGCGACGGCGAGCTGGCGGAAGAGGACCAGCGCTTCATCGCGGCGCTGCACCCCGATGCCGCGCTGCGGCTGGTGAAGGAGATCCGCCGCCTGCGCCGGGTGGAGGAGCGCCACGAGTCGATCTGCTCCGTGCTCCAGCACCTGAACACCTTCCTGGAGCGCCGCGGGCTGGTGGCGCAGGCCCAGCGCTTCGTGGAGGTGCGCGCGCAGCTCGAGCGCATCCACCCGGAAGGGTATGCGCCCGATACCGTGGTGGACCCGGCGCGGAGCCGGGCGCGCCCCGTGTCCGTCGTCTGAATGCCGAGGGCGCCCAGGGGGGCGCCCTTTTCTACAACGCCGCGGAACCGCCGCACGCATGACCGCCCGCAGCATCCGCCTCCCCGACCGCTTCTACCTCCCCCGCATCGACGCCGACGGGCGCGAGGTGCGCGACATCATGCCCTGGGAGGGCGCGCTGAGCTACGCCACCGACGGCGAGCGCCTGGGCATCCAGTACGCCGACGGCAGCGTGGTCTGGCTCGGCCGCGGCCCCGCCGCGGGCGATGACGCGCTCGCCGACGACGACCCCTCCTCCGACCCCGTCGCGGCGGCGGCCGCCTTCGCCGACGACTTCGAGGGAGTGAACCTCGACGCGCTGGTGGAGGGGATCCGCAGCTACATCGACCTGCACCCCGTTCTCAAGACCGTGTGGCGCGACGACGTGGAGACGCTCGAGGCCCTCCGCCACCGCGCCCAGGGCGACGGCGACAGCTGAATGCCCAAGTGCTAAGTGCTAAGTGCTAAGTGCTGAGGGGCGGCCCCAACCGGGAGCCGCCCCTCGCGCATCCGCCTCGGCGCGGGACGCCTGGCGCTACCGGTAGCCGTCGCCCTGCGCCGACCGGGGGTTGATGATGCGCTCGGCGAGGTCGGTCAGGCGATGGTCGGTCTGGCCCTCCTCGTCGAGCGTCTGCTGCAGGGTGCGGGCGTGGTCGGCCATCCCCAGCCGGTCCGCGTAGGTGCGCACGCAGCCGTAGCCGGCGATCTCGTAGTGCTCCACCCGCTGCGCGGCCGCGATCAGGCCGGCGTCGATGGTGTCGGGGTCGCCCTTCTCCTTGATCATCTCCTGGCCTTCCTTCAGCAGCCCCTCCATCCCCCTGCAGTGGTGGCCGCCGGGCTTCTCGCCCATGCCGTCGAAGATGGCCTCCAGGCGCTTCACCTGGTCGTGCGTCACCCGCTCGTGCTCCTGGAAGGCGGTCTTCAGCTCGGGGTTGTGCGCCCGTTCGGCCATCATCGGCAGCGCCTTGAGGATCTGGTTCTCGGCGCTGTACAGGTCGCGCAGCTGCTCCACGTACAGGTCCTTCAGCGAGTCCATCGACATCTTCCCTCCTTTGCAACGCGTCCGTTCCGCCCGGATTGGGGGCCGTACACGCCTGCACGCGCTGTACCAGCGGCGTACCTCCGCACGGCTCCGGGCAGCCATCCGGCGCGGGAACGCGTGATGGCGTGGGGCTCGCCAAAGCGGGTGGCCGGACTAGATTGAGAGGCGTTCTCCGCCAGGGCCTCCGCCAGGGCCTCCGCCAGGGCCTCCGCCACGCCCCCCGGGTTGGAAACCCGAGGCTGGAACGGCACGAAGTCCGCCTTCGCGGACTGAGGCGCCACCATCCTCGCGATCCCGCAGGCCCGGTCCACCCGAAGATCGCGGACGCTCTCCTGCTTGCGGACGCACCTGGCCGGCCCATGGCCGCGAGGCGTCGGCATAGTCCGCGAAGGCGGACTTCGTGCTGTTGTAGCCCCAGGTTTCCAACCTGGGGACTGGCGGACTGCGGCGGGCCCGGCTCACCGGCGGACTGCGGCGGACTGCGGCGGACTGCGGCGGACTGCGGCGGACCTCGGTGGGCGGCCTGCGGACCGCGGTGGAGCTGGTGAAACAACCCGTCTTTCGCGACTCGCAGACCTCCGAACCCTCGCGATCCCTTTTGCGCCTCCTCCACGACTCCCTCCGCCGCACCGCCGCCGCAGCCGCCGCCCTGCTCCTCAGCCAGGCGGCGTGTGGGATGGCGATCGGGCCGCCGCCGCAGCCCCAGCTCCTGTCGACGGGGCAGGAGGGGTTCTGGCAGCGGCTGACGCAGCTCTGCGGCGAGCGCCACGCCGGGCGGATGGTCGAGGGCACCGACAGCGTCTTCGTGCGCCACCGGCTCTCCATCCAGGTCGGGGGATGCACGGCGCGCGAGGTGAGGATCGGGTTCGTGATCGGGCCGGATTCGTCGCGGAGCTGGGTGGTGCGCAAGGTCGAAGGAGGCCTCGTGCTGCGCCACGAGCTGAGCGACGCCGGGACCGGCGACGGCGTCTCGGGGTACGGCGGCAGGACGCGCACGCCCGGCTCCCCCGCGCGGCAGGACTTCGTGGCGGACGAGGAGACGGGGCGGCTCCTCCCCGCCGCGGCGAGCAACGTCTGGTCGCTGGAGCTCGTTCCCGGCCGCACCCTCACCTACACGGTCTCGCGTCCGGGGGCGGCGCGCCGCTTCCGGCTGGAGTTCGACCTGCGCTCCTGAGGCAGGCGGAAACCATCCGCCGCACGGCCTCGTAGATCCATCGCAACCGAAGGCACCGCGCGGAGTTGCCGCGCCCCGCCCACCTTCCCCTTGCTTCGCCATCGATGTACGGGATCGCAGGACTGCTCACCGGCCGCACCCTCGCGGGGCGCTACCTGATCGAGGCCGTGATCGGCCGCGGCGGGATGGGCGCCGTCTACCGCGCGGCCGACGAGCGGCTGTCGCGCGCGGTCGCGGTGAAGGTGGTGGGCGCCGTCACCAACGACCCGGCGGAGCACGACCGCCTGCGCGCGCGCTTCCACCGCGAGGCACGCGCGGCCGCCGCGCTGCGCCACACCAACGTGGTGCAGGTGCACGACTTCGGTACCGACCCGGAGCTGGACCTGGACTTCCTGGTGATGGAGCTGCTGCACGGGGAGGATCTCTCCGCGCGGCTGATGCGCACCGGCGCGCCGCCGCTCCCCGAAGCGCTCTCCATCCTCCGCCAGGCCGCCCGCGGCCTCGCCGCCGGCCACCGCGCCGGGATGGTGCACCGCGACGTGAAGCCCGGCAACCTCTTCCTCGAGGCCGACGACGGGCACGACGGCATCCACGTGCGCGTGCTCGACTTCGGCATCGCGCAGGTCGGCGGCGAGGAGGGGACGGTCACGCAGCTCACCGTCTACGGCCGCTCGCCGTTCTCCCCCGCCTACGCCTCGCCCGAGCAGCTCCGCGGCGACGAGCACATCACCGCCGCCTCCGACGTGTTCAGCCTGGCCGCGGTCGGCTACCACCTGGTGACGGGGACGCGCCCCTTCACCTCCTCCGACCCCGCGCGCGCGGCGGACGAGGTGAGCGACGCGCTGCGCCTGCTGCGCCAGCGCGCGCCCGCCCTGGACGACACGACCCACGGTGTGCTGGTGCGCGCCCTCGCCCGCACGCCGTCCGAGCGCTTCCCGCACGCGGGGGCGATGGCCGACGCGCTCTCCGGCATCGCGCCGGCCGCGTCCGAGGCACGCGCGGTGACGCCGGTCCCGGTCTTCGCCGCGCCCGCGCCGCAGCCGACCTTCGCGCGCTCCACGCCGGCCGCCGCGCCGCGCCCCGTGCCGGAGGCGGACGAGACGCGGCTCTACGCCCCGCCGCTCTTCGCCGCGCCCGCCGCCGCGCCGCAGCCGCGCCCGGCCGCCCCGCCTCCGACGCGCGCCTCAACCCCCGCGTATGCCGCACCCGCGAACGGGGTGGCGTACGCGCAGGGGCAGACCCCCGTGCCGGCCCCGCAGCCGCAGCCACGCCGCGCCGGCCCGTTCCGCCGCTTCCTGCGCGCGCTGTGGGAGCTCGCGCTGACGACGACCGCGATCGCCCTCTTCGTCGGCTCGTGGGCGCTGGCGATCCAGGGCGTGGCCGAGACCCGGCCGCACCGGCTCTGGGCCGGGGTCGCCGCCACCGTGCTCTTCACCCCCTTCGCCGTGCATCGACTCTCGTCGCGCCGCGGCCGCCTGGGCTTCGCCGTGTTCGGCGCGCTGGTGGCGACGCTGGCCGCCTGGCGCGTGGTGGGGCGTGCCACCGAGGACAACGCCGTCACCCTGGCGGCGGTCTTCGGGGTGCAGGTGCTCGCCTGCTTCCTGATGACCTGGCTCACCCGCCGCCGCGAGCCCGATCCGCCGCCCAACAGCTGAGCGGGCGTTGGATGGCGACGCGCACCCGAACGATCGAATACCCCGCGCACTCCTGGCCCTACGTCGTCTCGGCGTTCCGTGGTCTCGCGGAGGCAAATGCGCACTTCGCGCCGATGGCGGCGTTCGTGGAGCGGCTCGCCACGTCGGCCTACGCGGCGGGGCTCCATCCAATGAAGTCGATGTTCGGGCTCCGGCTGAGCCAGCACCCGCTCGTCTCGTTCGAAGCGGAGTACTTGTGGGTCGAGTGGGAGGACGGGGAGTTCGTCGTGCGCTACCAGGGCCGCCTGGGGGCACCGGTGTGGACGAAGCGAGACCCGGACGGCATGGCTGCGCTGGAGCGCCTGTTCGAGCACCTGCGGTGGTTCACGGAGTACCATGGCGTCGCTCCGCGAGGCGCCAGCTAATACCGTTTCGACTGATTGGATGTGCATTCCAATCAACGGAATGGACTCACACGGAGTCAACGGAGTCAGCGGAGTCGTTCTCCGTTGACTCCGTTGACTCCGTGTGAGATCTCTGTGCTGGTGTCTCCGAATGCACAATCATTTGTCTGACCTGCTCCGACCCCGCGGCTCCGTAGCCGGGCTCGGGAGATGGACGGCGAGGGGCGCGGAGCGGATCCGCGCCCCTCGTGCGTTGGGACCGTGCGAGGCACGTGAGTTGCGCCCCGCCGCCGCTCCGACGCGGACGCAACCCACCTCGAAGCGGAGACGGACGATGATCGTGAAGCGGCTCGCCACGGCTGCGGCTCTGGCGGCGGTGCTCGGCACGGCGGCGTGCTCCAAACCCGGCGGCGGCGACGACCAGGGCGGCAGCGGAGGGGAGTCGGGCGAGACGAAGGGGATGAACGGCGGGGCGAACACCGGCAGCGGCGCCGGCCCCGCGGACGCCGCCGGGGCGCCCGCCACCGCCGCCGCGCCCGACAGCGGCGGCGCCGTCTCCCCCGCGGCGGCGTCGGGCGTCCAGGTCCCGGCGCAGACCGCGCCCGCGGGCCCCAGCAACATCTCCACGCCCAGCGGCAACGGCACGCCCCCGCAGCGTCCCTGACGGAGTGGCCTGACGCAGAAACGCGGAGACGCGGAGAGGCGCGGCGGCTCTCTCTGCGTCTCCGCGTCTTTGCGTGATGCGTTTCAGGGCGCTTCGACCGGGAGGGTGAAGCTGAAGGTGCTCCCCTGGCCCAGGGTGCTCTCGGCCCACATCTCCCCGCCGTGCGCCTTCACGATCCCGCGGGCGATCGCCAGCCCCAGCCCGGCGCCGCCGTCGCGCGAGCGCCGCGCCTGCCAGAAGCGGTCGAAGACGTGGGAGAGCTCGTCTTCGGCGATCCCCGCGCCGGTGTCGGTCACCGAGAAGCGCACGAAGCCGTCCACCCGGTCCGCGCTCACCCGCACCTCGCCCCCGTCGGGGGTGAACTTCACCGCGTTCCCCAGCAGGTTGCCGAACACCTGCAGCACGCGTTCGCGGTCCGCGTGCACCCGCGGCGCGGCCTCGTCGAAGCGGCAGCTCAGGTGGATCGACTTGGACGCGGCCGCGTGCTCCAGCAGCGTGCACGCCTCGCGCACCAGCGGCTCCACCGGCTCGGTGTGCAGCTCCATGGGGAAGTGGCCCGCCTCCACGCTGGAGACCTCCAGCAGGTCCTGGATCAGCCGGTTCATCTGCCCGGCCGCGCGCCGGATCATGGTGAGCTGCTCGTGGTGCAGCTTCGGCAGGTCGTCGGCGGCGACGTCGAGGAGGAAGGAGCTGCTGGTGAACACCAGGTTGAGCGGGTTGCGCAGGTCGTGCGAGACCACCGCGAGCACGTCGTCGCGCACGTGCGTGGCGCGCTCCGCCTCCCGCGCCCGCTCCCCCAGCTCCAGCGACAGGCCGCGCGCGCGCAGCAGGATCTCCACCCGCGCCCGCAGCTCCGGCTTCTCGATGGGGGTGATGATCAGCTCGTCCACGCTCCGCCAGAGGTGGCGGGTGATCATCTTCACCCCGGGGCGCGAGGTGACCAGCAGCACGGGGAGGAAGACCGGCTGCTCCGCCTCCTTCCGCCGCTGCACCCGCTCCCACAGCCGGTCCAGGGCGCGGCCGTCCAGCAGGAGGAGGTCGAAGGCCCCGTCGAGCGCGGCGTCGTCCTCCGCCTGCACCAGCTCGTGGCTCCGCGCCAGCTCTTCGTGCAGGAGGGCGCGGTTCTCCTTCTGGTCCAGGAGGAGGAGGATGCGGCTCACGGCGAGTCGCGGCCGGCGGGCGGCGCGACCTGCTCCGGCGTGCCGGTGAGCACCCCCCGCAGCCCCGCGAGGGGGTTCCCCACCCGCAGCCCGCCGCCGGTGATCTCGAACTCGCGCAGCGTCTTCTCGAAGTCGCCCACCCGCTTCTTCAGCACGCCCACCGCCTTCCGCATCTCGCCGCCGATCTCGAGATAGCGCAGGAAGATCAGGTTGTCGCACAGGTAGCTGAGGCCCACCCCGGTCGCCTGGAAGTCGCCGGTGATGGTGTCCATCTCGTTCACGAAGATCACGGTGACGCCCATGTTCTTCAGGTAGCGGCCGAGCGCGTGCAGGTGCGCGATCAGGTCGTCGCCGGCCAGCGTGAGCCGGTACCCCGCGATCCCGTCGATCATCACCACCCGCGCGCCCCGCTCCTCCACCTCGCGGCGCACCATCAGCGCGAACTCGCCGGGAGAGAAGCGCAGCGGCTCCACCGGCACCACCGCCAGCGACCCGCCGTCCAGCAGCCGCTGCAGCGGGATGCCGACCGAGCCGCAGCGGTGCAGCAGCGTGTCGAGCTGCTCCTCGAAGGCGTACGCCACCGCGCGCTCGCCGCGCGCGGCGGCCTCGCGCATGAAGCGCATCCCCAGGGTGGTCTTCCCCACCCCGCTGGGGCCGCTCAGGATGGTGATGGTGCCGCGCTCCAGGCCGCCGCCCACCATCTGGTCCAGCTCGGCCAGGCCGAAGGGGATCACCTCGGGAACGAAGGCGCGCTCGTGCGCCACCGGCACCAGCCGCGGGTACACCTCCATCCCCCGCTCCGTCAGGCGGATGGAGTGCGCGCCCCCCTCGAAGTCCGAGCCGCGGAGCTTGGTGACCGACAGCGTGCGCCGCATCACCCCGTGCTCCGGCGACACCTCCAGCTGCACGATCCCGTCGCTCATGAAGCGCAGGTCGTCGTCGGGCACGGTCTCGGTGGGCTCGGACGAGAGCAGCACGGTGGCGCCGTGCTCCACCAGGTAGCGGAGGAAGGAGAGGGCCTGCTTGCGGAACTGGAAGGCGTCGGGCGCCAGGTAGCGCAGCGTGGTGACGGCGTCCACGAACACGCGCCCGGGGCGGAGCCGCGTCACCGTGTCGACGATCAGCCGCGTGGTGGGGTCGCGCTCCACGTCGGCGGCGGAGAAGATGTCGTAGCTGCGGTTCTCGGCGAAGAAGTCGCGGGTGGGGCTCAGGTCCAGGAAGTCGATTCCCTCCAGCGCCAGCCCCTGCGAAGCCGCGTCGGCGCGGAGCTGCCCCTCCGACGACTCCAGGGAGATCAGCAGCGCCTTCTCCCCCGCCGCCACGCCGGCCATGAGGAAGTGCAGCCCCAGCGTGGTCTTCCCCGTTCCCGGCCCGCCGCGCACCAGGTACGCCCGCTCGGGGATCAGCCCGCCATGCAGCACTTCGTCGAGCCCGGGGAGTCCCGTGGAGCACCGAACCGTCTGGGTCTGCACTGCTCGCCTCCATCGGGGCGGAAGGTGGGCCTGCGCTGGTCACTCCCGGGTTTCCGGAGGCCGCACAAAGCAGGTTCCGGGCCGCACGGACCGCCGCCCGCTGAGCCGCATTCATCGCGCGCGGAAAGGCGGAGCCGCGGAGAGAAACCCGCTCTCTCCGCGGCTCCGCGCGAGTCGCGTCCGCCGCCCGGCAGCCGGAGCCGGATCAGCCCTCGAGGGGCGCGGCGGCGCGGAAGGCCTGTACGCTGATCCGCTGCGTCTGCTGCAGCAGGCGGGCGGCGATCGCGGCGGCCGCCTCGGCGCCCTCGCCGGCGGGCACGTGGGCGCGGACGCAGCGGTCCACCTCCTCGCGCAGCACCTCGAAGTCGCGCCGCAGCTCGGCCTCGCTCCACCCCAGGCGCCGCCGCTGCTCGGCGTGCAGCTCCGCCACCAGCCGCTGGATGCGGCTCCCGTCGCGGAGCAGCCGGGGGCCGGTCTCGGCGCTCCCGCCCAGCACCACCATGCTCTGCGCCACGTCGGCCACCAGGGTGGCGGCGTGGTCCTCCAGGTCCACCTCGGTGGCGTCGCGGGCGCCGGGCATGGCGGGGTCGGCGCGCAGGCGGCGGGCGTACGCCTCCACCACCTCCTCCACGTGGCACATCAGGTCGCGCCCCGCCGCCTCGATTTCGTGCCCGGCCCGGCCGCGGGTGCGCGCCTCGCCCTCCGCCTCCGCGCCCGGCCCGGAGGCCGCCGGGAGCCAGAGGGTGAAGCACGACCCCTCGCCCGGCGCCGAGCGCACCGTCACGTCGCCCCCCATCAGCCGCGCCAGGTGCCGGGCGATGGTGAGCCCCAGCCCGGCCCCGCCCTCGGTGCGCGTGTGTCCGCCCTGACCCTGCTTGAAGGGCTCGAACATCTCGTCCACCCGCTCGGGGGCGATCCCCATCCCCGTGTCTTCCACCTCCACGCACGCCCACGGCCCGGGGCCGGAGACGCGCGCCCCCGGCTCGGAGTGCGCCGCCACGCCGCAGGCCACGCGCACGGTGCCGCCGGGGCCGGTGAACTTCACCGCGTTGGAGAGGAGGTGGTCGAGCACCTGCCCCACGCGCCCCGGATCGCCCACGAACCAGCCGCCGCGCTCCGCCTGGCAGCTCTCGACCACCCGCACCCCCTCGGCGTCGTCGAAGGCGCGCGCCCGCGCGACGGCGGCCTCCACCGCCTCGTGCACGGAGGCGCGCTCCCGGCCGACGGGGAGGCTGCCGGACTCGAGCCGCGCCAGGTCCAGCGCCTGGTCGACCAGCGCCAGCAGGTTGCCGCTGGCCCCGCGGATGCGGTCCAGGTGGTGGCGCTGCGCCTCGTTCACCGGGCCGGGGAGCTCCAGCTCCAGCAGGTCCACGTACCCCAGCACGGCGTTCAGCGGCGTGCGCATCTCGTGGCTCATGGCCGCCAGGAACTCGCTCTTGGCGCGGCTGGCGTCCTCGGCCTCGGTGCGCGCGCGGCTGGCGGCGCGGTAGAGGCGGGCGTTCTCGATGGCCATCGCGGCGCGCCGCGCCAGATCCTCGGCGAGCTCCACGTCGCCGGGGCCGTAGTGGTGCTCGCGGGTGCTGACGAAGGTCATCGCCCCGTGCACGTGGCCGCGCGCCAGCATCGGCGCCACGATCAGCGAGCCGATCCCCAGGGCGCGCAGGGTGCGCAGGTTGTCCTCGTCGTGCGCGGCCTCGACGAGCATCTCGTCGGAGACCTCCTCGACGATCTCGGCGCGGCGGGTCTGCGCCACCAGCGGCACCCCCAGCGGGTCGCCCACCTCGGGGGGCCACCCGGAGGCCAGGCGGCGGGCGAGGCCCTGCATGGTGGGGTCGGGGTGGACCACGGCCAGGCGGCGCATGGAGCCGTCTTCCTCCACCACGTCCACGATGCACCACGCCCCGAGCCCGGGGAGCGCGAGCGCCGCCACGTTGGCGAGGGTGGTCTCGTATTCGAGCGAATCAGCCAGCATGCGGCTCGCTTCGGACAGGTAGGCGCCGGCTCCCTGGGGGTCGAAGCGGCCGGCGGCGTCTCGCCGGCTCTCAGGCATCGCGATCATGGGTTGGGACACGGTCCACGTACCGGCAACCGGCCCGCGCAAAGCAAGACCCGTGCTTGGGTTACAAAAAGCCGGGGCTCACACGGAGACGCGGAGAGGCACCTCGGCGCTCGCTGCGTCTCTGCGTCTCCGGGTGGGACCCGCGTGCCGACGGCCCGCGCCACGCTCCTGCGGTCGCCGCCTTCCGCTCCTCGCGGCTCCCCCAGCAACCATCCGATGCGACCCGGGAGCTCCGGCACGAGCTCACTCTATCCGCAATTTTTTGCTTAAACCGCAGGTTTTTCCACGGGTGCGGAGAATGATAAACGCGCTAAGCATTTCTCTTGCATTTTGTTAGACTCGACCGCACGCACGGCGCGATCGATGCTGTGAAACATACCGCTCCATTTCGGCCGGCGACCGGATTCCCGGGACCGCCCGGCCGCCTCTTCCGCGGATCGCCGCCGTGCACCGGCGGCGGCCACCGCCTTCCCCCCATCAGGGAGGTGCTCCAATGAAGCGCAGCTCCATCATCCTGCTGTCGATCGTCGCGCTCGCCGCCTGCTCCGACCAGGCGTCGAGCCCCGTGGCGCCCGCGACACCCGCGGCGCCGCTGCAGGCCGCGTCGCCCGGCAAGTACATCGTGGTCTTCAAGGACGGCTCGTTCCACGGCCCGCGCGCCTCCATCACCGCGGCGATCTCCGACTACGCCGAGGGCGAGCAGATCGTACCCAGCCACGTGTACGGCGCCGCGCTCAAGGGCTTCGCCGCCGAGCTGAGCGAGAGCCAGGTGGCCGCCCTGCGCGCCGACCCGCGCGTGGCCTACGTGGAGCCCGACGCCGAGGTCAAGCTCTTCACCTCGGGCGTGCAGACCACCCTGTACTCCTGGGGGCTGGACCGCATCGACGACGTCGACCTCCCGCTCGACAACAGCTACGGATGGGGCTCCGACGGCACCGGCGTGAACGCCTACATCCTGGATTCGGGGATCAACCTGAACCACCTGGACTACGTGGGCCGGGCCAACTACATCCCCAACGGCCTCAGCGGCAACTTCGTGGGCGACGGCCTCACCGCCGCCGACTGCCACGGCCACGGCAGCCACGTCTCCGGCACCGTGGGCGGCACCTACTCGGGCGTGGCCAAGGGCGTCACCATCTGGATGGGCCGCGTGGTGAACTGCTCGGGCGGCGGCAACGCCTCGATGGTGATCGCCGGGATGGACTGGGTCGCCGCCAACGGCCTGAAGCCGGGCGTGGTCAACATGTCGCTGGGCTACGGCAACGTGACGGCGGTGAAGGACGCGGCCGAGCGCCTAGTGGCCGCCGGCTTCGTGGTGGCGGTGGCCGCGGGGAACGGCAACTTCGCCGGCCAGCCGATCAACGCCTGCAACGAGTCGCCGGCCAACGCGCCGAACGTGCTGACCGTGGGCGCCACCGACACCAACGACAAGGAAGCCTCGTTCTCCAACTACGGCACCTGCGTCGACCTGCTGGCGCCGGGCGTCAACATCGTCTCGTCGGACTACTCGGTCACCAACCAGGTGGTGGGGATGAGCGGCACCTCGATGGCCAGCCCGCACGTGGCCGGCGTGGCCGCCCAGTACCTGGGCGCCAACCCGACCGCCACCCCGGCGCAGGTGATGACCGCGGTCAAGAACGCGACGCGCTCCAACACCATCTCGCTGCACAACAAGAGCAAGCAGAACGGCACGCCGAACAAGTTCCTGGCCTCGTTCTGAGCCGGCGAGCCGACGCGGCTGTCTTTCCGAAGCAGCGCCGCGAGGGCGCGGGGGATCCTTCCCCCGCGCCCTCGTGCTTTCGCTGATCAGGCACAGCCACGGCAACTCACGCGGAGACGCCGTGGCTTTCTTCTGCGTCTCGCATGGAACCCCTTCTTTTGTGGATCGGATCACTCGATCTCGTCACGCCGGCAGTAAAGCGGCCAAGCACCCGGGCGAGGCGCGAACGATGCAGACCTCAACTCGCCTTTCGCACGGTCGCGGCCTCTTCATTCACCGGCACGATCTCATCCAGCTCGCCGGCCGCGGCTTTCAGAGCAAAGTACAGGTCGTACGCGAGCTGCGACTTCAGCCAGAAGGCCGGCGTCTGGGCGAACAAGCGGCCTAACCGCAAGGCCAGGTCTGGCGTGACCGAGGCCTCTTCGGCGAGCAGCGCATCGATCGTCGCCGCGGGAAGGCGCAAGCGCGTCGCCAGGTCTGCGGCCGACCACCCGAAGTCGGGCAGAAACTCTTCACGCAACAGCTCACCCGGGTGAATCGGAGCACGATTCGTCGGCAGGAGCACCATCAAGTCGTCGGGCGCGAAGCCGGACATCTTCAGCTCCAGCGTTCGTCCATCGGAAGCAGATCCGATCGGTGGCGCTAATTCGGATCGCGTGGTGCCCGGCTCGGTCGCGCTTGAGGGCATGAAGCCGGTTCCCGTACGGCACCTTCAAGTCCGCAAGCCGCTCTGCCAGAACGAAGCATGGCAAGCTTGCGCTGAGCGGCCGGCCACACGGGGGGGCGGACACGTGTTCCGTGCCGCCTGGCTGTCCGTACCGAAGCAAATGTCCTGTGTGCCGCGGTTGCGGAAGTCGACGATCACGAGCACGCGTCGATTCGGGCGGTCGACTGACTGCCGATTCGCGAATCCTATTCACGCGAGCCGCAAAGCGCCAACTATGGACACGTTTATACAGCCTGGACAGCTACACCCCCGCTGCCGCAGCCTCCCGCTCCTCGGCGGGTGCCCAGCCGGGGAGTACCTCGAAGACCTTGAGCGCGAGCGGGACCCTGCCGAAGGGCGCGCTCACCTGCACCCCCTGGATCATCCCCAGCGCGTCGCTGAGCATCTCCTGGGCGACCAGGGTGCCCTCCATCGTCCCCTCCTCCTTCCCGCGGTCGCTGGCGCGGCGCATCCGCTCCATCACCGCGTCGGGGACGACGACGCCGGGGACCTCGTTGGCCAGGAACTCGGCGTTGCGCGCGGACACCAGCGGCCACATCCCGGCGATCACCGGGATGCGGATCCCCTCGCGGTCGATGTGCGCCACGAAGCGCTCCAGCTGGCGCAGGTCGAACACCGGCTGGGTGATGCAGTACTCGGCGCCGGCGTCGACCTTCCAGTAGAAGCGCCGCATCTCGTTCTCGAAGTCCTCGGCGCCGGGGTTCACCCCCACCCCCACCACGAAGCTGGTGGGCTCGCCCAGCACGTTGCCGCCGGGGTCCAGCCCGCGGTTCAGCCGCGAGGCCAGGTTGGTGAGCCCGATGGCGTCGATGTCGAAGACCGCCGTGGCGTCGGGATACGGTCCCATCTTGGGCGGATCGCCGGTGATGAAGAGCATGTTGCGCAGCCCCAGCGCCTGCGCCCCCAGCAGGTCCGAGAGCATCCCCAGCAGGTTGCGGTCGCGGCAGCAGTAGTGGATCACCGGCTCGATCCCCACCCGCTGGTGGATCAGCAGCGCCGTGGCCAGCGCCCCCATCCGGCTCTGCGCGCGCGGGCCGTCGGGCACGTTCACCCCGTCGACCCCCGCCGCCTTCAGCAGCCGCACCCCCTCCAGCATGGCGTCGGGGTTGGTCCCGCGCGGCGGCACGATCTCCACCGTGGTGAGGAACTCGCCGGCCACCAGCCTGGCGCCCCACGCCGAGCGCTCCCCGAGCGGCACCGGCTCGAACGGCACGCCGTCCTGCTCGGGCGCGGAGACGGAGACGCGCGGCGAGTGCGCGGGCGAGAGCATGCGCAGCGTGCCGCGCATCTGCTCCACGTGCTCCGGCGTGGTCCCGCAGCACCCGCCCACGAAGCGCACCCCCAGGCGGATCATCCGCGCGGCGTAGGTGGCCATGTACTCGGGGCTCGCCATGTAGATGGTGCGCCCGTCCACGTCGCGCGGGAGGCCGGCGTTGGGCTGCATGGAGAGCGGGCGCGTGGTGGCCGCGAGCATGCGCTCCACGCAGTTGAGCATGGCGCTGGGGCCCACCGAGCAGTTGAGCCCGACCACGTCGGCGCCCCACTCGTCGAGCCGCTCCACCAGCACCGCCACCTCGGTGCCGAAGGGGGTGCGCCCGTCCTCGCGGATCACCATCTGCGCGACGACGGGGAGCTCCGACACCTCGCGCACGGCCAGCAGCGCCTGCTCGAGCTCGTCCAGGTCCGAGAAGGTCTCCAGGACGAACAGGTCCACCCCGCCCGCCGCGAGCGCCGCCGCCTGCTCGCGGAAGAAGCCGCGCGCCTCCGCCGTCGAGGTGGGGCCGTACGGCTCGATGCGCATCCCCAGCGGCCCCATCGCCCCCGCCACGCAGGTGCGGCCCCCGGCGGCGGAGCGGGCGATCTCGGCGGCGCGGCGGTTGATCTCCTCCAGCCGGTCTTCCAGGCCGTGGCGGGCCAGCTTGGGGCGGTTGGCGCCGTAGCTGTTGGTCTCGATGATCTCGGCGCCGGCCTTCACGTACGCCCGGTGGACGTCGCGCACCAGGTCGGGCTGCACCACCGAGAGCTCGTCGTAGCAGCGGTTGATGTAGATGCCCTTCGCATAGAGCATCGTGCCCATGGCACCGTCGAACAGGTGCGGGCGGCCGTCGGCGATCAGCTCGCGGAAGTCGGGCATCGGAGTGGCGTGCGGTCGGGTTGGCGCGCCACGCTGGGCGCGCTCAGAAAGGTATCGCCGGCGAGAGCTTCACGTCTCCCTGCCCGGCGCCGGGCTGGATCCAGAGCATCCGGCCGGCGGAATCGATCCCCAGCTCGGTCTCCCCCTTCCGGGGCGTGCAGCCGCGGCGTCCGGGGTAGATCCAGCGTGCGCGGGTGTCGCGGCGCAGCTGGAGCATCACCGAGTCGGACTCGAGCGATTCCTGCGGCAGCTGGCCGGCCACGTGCTCCATCGCCCCCGGCGGGCAGCGCGTGGGCCGCGGCCCCAGCGTACGCAGCACCAGCGTGGTGTCGGCCCTGTCCGGCAGGCCGTCGGCCAGGCGGCGCCGCCGCCGGTCCGGCGACAGGTACACGGCCACGGCCACGGCGATCAGCCCCAGGACCAGGATCAGCAGGCTCAGCCGTCTCGACCCCCGCTTGTGCGTCTTCAGCGCGCGGTCGATGGTGTCGTACGCTGCGGCGATGCTGGCCTCCTGCGCCAACGGGCGCGGTGCGGGTTGGGCTCCCTCACGGACGCCGCCCCCGCTGCAGGATCGGCGCCGAACCCGCCCGCCGCCTCGCGCTCACCCGGCCGTGCCTCGACCTCGGGGGAGCCGGGCGGTTGAAACCGCGGCGTAACCGTTCAGGTGCCCTGCAGGATTGTCGGCGCAGGGGCGCCGGCGCGGAGGGCAGCGATGGAGCGTGCGACAAAGTCGAGCGGATGAATCCCTTGTTGCTGGCAGGTCGCGCTGATCGAGAGGA